>Ga0302267_10000447_pt1 | contig 55331 bp, 51 predicted proteins | sample III_Bog_E1_3_FD_194555 | JGI IMG/M metagenome (GOLD analysis project Ga0302267, IMG submission 194555) | Peat permafrost microbial communities from Stordalen Mire near Abisko, Sweden - III_Bog_E1_3 | ecosystem: Environmental > Terrestrial > Soil > Wetlands > Peat | place: Sweden: Abisko...
ACATTCGCAGAATCGTAGACCGTGAAGGGAGTGCTGGAATTTACGGCCAACAAGGCACTGAATTGCCAACCATCCAGAAGAACGCGAGACGGACCCGTGAAGCTGCGCGCAATGGGAATTGCGTAGGTCACGCTGCCGGCAAAACGATGGCGCGAATCGAAGAGCGAGCGTCCGTGTTCAGCCTTCAGATCCTGGTTGTTCTGAGCGATGTCAAGCTCTCCCAGCACCATCCAGGGAGCGGGACCGGACATGTGAAGACTCGATGAGTAATCCAGATTCTTGGAAAACGTGTAGGCCAGTGTGTAATTGAAATCCTGCGCGCCGCGCCGAGTCAGTGAAACCTGTGCGGAGTGGAAGGTCGAGTTTGCATTTCCTTCCACCAGCCCGGCGGTACCCTGCGTGCAGGTGCCAGTGGTCAGCGTGCAGCCGGAGTAGAGCCGCCGCCGAGGAGAGTTCGCGAAAGTGGCGCCGGCTTGATAGATTGCAGGATTCGCTTCGACCAAACGTGGCAAGCGAGTTCCTTTGGACCCAATGTATCCGATGGACAGGTTCTGCTTGCCCAGGCTCTGGTCGATGGTAAAGTTCCAGTCCTGCGCATAGGGAGGCAGCAGGTGGCTATCGATAGTAAAGGTGGACGCGGGCAGAGCAAACTGGCCGGGAGCAAACGGTGTGGCCACGGTGCCGAGCGGGTTGGCGTAGTTGATCTTTGTGTATCCGGTAAGAGTGCGGACGACGGTCTGTGGAAGCGCGCTGCTGGTGGCGCGGAAAGGCATGCCAACGCCATTCAGCAATTCATCGTAGAAGATGCCATAGGCTGAGCGGATTACAGTGCGGCGATTCCGGAACGGGTCCCATGCGAAGCCGACGCGCGGCGCAAAGTCACCCTTGAAGATGGGCGCAATAGTGTCGGGTACGCCGGAGTCGCCGGGAAACAGAAGGCCGTTTGGAGCGTTAGGGTAAACGGTGGATTGGTGGCCCGGCGCAAACTCCATCATGCGATTGTGAATGTCTCGGAACGGCGTCGTGATCTCGTAGCGCACGCCGTAGTTCAAAGTAAGCGTCGAGCTGATGCGGTACTCATCCTGCGCGTAGGAGCCCAACTCCCAGCCACGCAGATCACGCGTGAAGTCGCCCCCGGCTTGGGTGAATATATCCGGCTTGCCCAGCAGGAAGTTAGCCAGCGAGTTGTTGGTGTAGCCCTGAACGGTAAAGGAAAAGGTGCCCGAAGCAAAGTTTGCCTGGTAGCCGTTGAGTTGTTCTCGGCGGAACTGAGCGCCGAAGCTGGTGACATGCTTGCCCTGCGTGTGTGCCAGGTTGGCGCTGAAAGCGTAGTCGTTCTGTGTGCTGTCGCGCGGGTTGATGATCGGGTCGCCCACGTTGGAGTAGCCTTGGGTCATGATCAGAGGCGCGCCCGTGGCCGAGGCCCATGTGGAGGCGTATCCAAAGCCGAATGCCTCAGGGCTGAAGCCGGAGTGGCGCTTATCCAGGATGACGTGGTTCCGGAAGAAGCTGACATTGGCAGTCAACACCGTATACGGAGAAAAGGTGTGCGTTTCAGTGAATCCGCCCAAATGTGTGTTGGCGGAGTAGCCAACGGGAAACCCTGGAACATCAGCGCCGAGTTCCGAGTACGGGCTGCGAAGGTCCGTTACCGAGTAGCTGTAGCGCGCGCTCAAAGAATCCGCGCTCCGCAGCAGCCAGTCGGCTTTTGCGCCGCCCTGGTCGCTGTCGTACTGGCTCAGGTTTGTAGTTTGGGCCAGGTGTGGATTTTCAAGCGTGTTGGGACGGGGAAAGTACTGAAGGTAATTGGCGGTGATCGCGTTGATCTGACCGGAAAAATCGTTGCCGGAGGGCGTTCGGGTGGAATTCAACAGGATGGGCGCATCGGCCGAGAAGTCGCCGCTGCGTTCGGCCATCGTCGGCACCACCACTCCATGCGTGATGTCCTGATTGTCGCGGAGGCCTTCGTAGTACATGAAGAAGTAGGCGTGGTTATGTATGATGGGACCGCCGACTGTGCCGCCGAACTGGTTCTGCTTGAGCTCTTCCTTGCGCGGCGCGAAGTAGTTGTTGGCATTGAGCACGTCGTTGCGCAGGAACTCATACAGCGTACCGTGCAACTGATTTGTGCCAGAGCGGGTAACGATGGTGGTAATGCCGCCGTCGGTTCCGCCGAATTCGGCCGGCGCGGTCGTGGTCAGAATGCGGAACTCGGCCATCGAGTCGGCTGGCGGACGATAGGCGTATCCTCCATCCATGCGGTTGACGTCTCGCATGCCATCCACGAGGAAGGTGTTGGACTCCGGACGCATGCCGTTGACTTCATAATTTTGGCCGACTCGACGGAAGTTGTTCTGCACGGTCAAACCCGCAGAGGTTGGACGCACTCCAGGCTGAAGAATGCCGAGCTGCGCAAAGCTGCGGCCGTTGAGCGGCAGATTCGCAATCTCGGTCTCGCTCACCACGGCCCCTTGCGCGATCTCATTGGTTTGTAGTCCAGCGGCCTCGGCGCTGACCTCCACGGTCTGCTGTTCCGCAGCGGGAACCAGCTGTACAACTATCTGGGACTGGTTTCCGACATCGAGATGGATTCGCGAATTGACCCATGTGGCGAAGCCGCGCGATCGAACTTCCACCCGGTAGTCGCCGACGAATAGCTGCTGGAACGAGAACTCGCCATTGTTGTCGGATCGTTCAACGTGCTGCTGGGCCGTTCCGATGGATGTGATCACGACTTCTGCACCGGGGACTACGGCCTTGGTTACGTCCGTGACGACGCCCCGTAACGAGGCGGTTGCGCTTTGCCCCACGGCTGCATGTGGCAGAACCGTGATGGTCAACGCAAGACATAAGAATAGAACAATGCGTTTCATGAAGTGGCCTCACCTTTTGGTATTCGTGTCAATCATGCTATTCCCGCATATGCCATTAGGGAATCGACGCAAAGTTGGAACTAAAGCTCATCCCATGAGTGGAGAAGGCCCGCCATTAATGGGCAATCTACGCCGTTCGATGGAGGCCGAATCGTGCCTTCAGGATGTAGAGATCGATAGAGGTCTGCTGCTAGGTTGGAGTCTCCCCCTTGTGACGGCATCATGAAGGGTGTCGCCGCAAGTTCCATTTCCTGGCACAATCAGTCCATTGCGCAAGCGAAAACGATTTGATTTGAACTTACGGGAAAGGACGGATACTCGGTGCCACATATCGCACTTCCCCCTGGACTACCAGGAATCCGCGGAGCCATGGCGTTCCGGCCGGAGACGGCTCATCCCCTGAATGATCTGGCGGAGGTTCTGCTGCATGAAGCGAACAGCCTAACGCCGGCAGAAAGAGAACTGATAGCGACCTACGTTTCCTATCTCAATGACTGTCACTTCTGCCAGAGCGTCCATGGCGCCATAGCAGCGGCGCATATGGGAGGCGATGAAGAGCTGGTGCGACGGGTTAAGGCAGATTTTGCCCACGCTGCCATCTCTGACAAGCTGAAGGCGTTGCTGGTGATTGCCGGCAAGGTGCAGCGTGACGGCAAGCTGGTGACTTCAGAGGATGTAGCGCAGGCACGCGCCCACGGAGCAACTGATTTCGAGATTCACGATACGGTGCTGATCGCCGCAGCGTTCTGCATGTACAACCGCTATGTGGATGGTCTTGGAACCGTGCAGCCACAGGATGAGGCCCTCTATAGGGAGCGTGGAAAGATTACGGCCCGCGATGGGTACGTCAACACGAGCAAAGCCTACCTGCCGGCTACTCCGGCGAAGAACTGAGGAGATGAGATGGCGCATATCAAATTGCCTGAAGGGATGCCCGGCATCAGTGGAGGATTCGCCTTTCGCCCGGAGACCGCAAAGCCCATGCGTGAGTTGGCACATGTACTGCTGCACGAAGCCAACAGTCTTTCGCCCGGAGAACGCGAGTTGATCGCAACTTACGTTTCATCGCGCAACGATTGTTATTTTTGCCAAACCAGCCACGGCGCGGCCGCAGCGTGTCATCTCGGCGGCGACGATCTGGTACTCCGCGTGAAATCCGACTTTGAATCAGCGCCCATATCTCCGAAGCTGAAAGCGCTGCTGTCGATTGCGGGCAAGGTTCAGCGCGGCGGAAAGCTCGTCACCACGGAAGACGTGGGGAGAGCGCGGCGCGAGGGCGCCTCCGACATTGAGATTCACGATACGGTGCTGATTGCGGCGGCTTTCTGCATGTACAACCGTTATGTAGATGGCCTCGGCACCTGGCAGCCCCGCGACGATGGCATGTACAAGCAAATGGGACAACATCTGGCCGAGCATGGGTATTTGACTTCTTCACGATAGATAAACACAATCCCGGCCTCCACAACGCGCGGCGAACGCGCGCGTGCACATAGTTATGCGCATCTAAATACGTACCGCTCCAACCTGAGATTGACCTTATCTTCCATCGGTCGATGCATGACACTGCACCGACAAAATCGCTAGTGTTGATGCGTGCAGCTTGCAGGACGGTTTCCTGTGCCGTACTCAGGTAATCTCATCTGCGCGCTTCCCGCCAGATCATTGACGTGCATGGAGTGAATTCACCTGAACTTTCATGCAAAGAAGATCAAGGTTCCAACACAGTTCCACCCTTTCTGAGAGGTCAACACATATGAACGCAGTTTGCAAAGCGCTGCTGCTTGCAATTCCATTTTGTGCCTGTATTCATGCCCAGCAGATCACAGGCAACATCCGAGGAACCGTTACCGATCCCAGTGGCGCTGTGGTTCAAAGCGCCGTGATTACAGCGCGGCAAACGGATACAGGCCTGTCACGGATCACGACGAGCGACCGCAATGGCAACTACATCCTATTGGAATTGCCGGTTGGTCACTACCGGCTTGAGGCTGTGGCGAAGGGCTTTCGGGAATATGTGCAGGACGGAATCACGCTCAGTGTCAATGAGACGGCATCCGTCTCGCCTCATTTATTGGTAGGGTCTGAAACGGAGCAGGTTCTGGTGAGCGCCGACGCATCGTTGATTGAGCCAACCGTCACCAGCATGGGCAAGGTCGTTCAAGAACGCGAACTGGAAGATTTGCCGCTGAATGGACGCAATTTTTCGCAACTTGGCCTCTTGCAGCCGGGCGTGGTTCCTTTGACTCCTGGCGTAGCCGAAGCTGGCGGATCCTTGCGCGATGGACAAGCCTATGCCGTGAATGGTCAACGCCCGGAGTCGAACAACTTCCTGATTGATGGAGCCAACAACTTTAACGGCGTGGATGGCGGATTCATCTTGAAGCCGCCCGTTGACGCCATCAGCGAGTTTCGCATCATCACGCACAGTGCGAATGCCGAGTTCGGCAATGCGCTTGGCTCAACCACAAACATTCTCACACGTTCCGGCACCAACCAGTTCCATGCGACGCTTTGGGAGTTCCTGCGCAACGACGCGGTTGATGCCAACAACTATTTTGCGCTGACCAAGGAGCCGCTGAAGCAGAACCAGTTTGGCGCCACGGCGGGTGGACCCATCAAGAAGGACAAGACCTTTCTCTTCGGCTTCTATGAGGGCTTCCGCAATCGGCAAGGGGAGACGGCGCTGACCACCGTACCCTCGGTGAAGCAACGCACCGGCGACTTCTCGGAACTCTGTCCCGAGGGGTTTACTGCCGGCATCTGCAAAAATTCCGCTCACCAACTCTTTAACGTCTTCGCCAACGCTCCGTACCCAAACAACCTGATTCCACCCGCCCAAATCAACTCGGTTTCTACAACCCTGCTGAGCTTCTTCCCGCTTCCAAACGACGGAACAAACCTATTTTCGGCGACGCAAAACTTGAGCAACAATACGGATCAGTTTGGCCTCAAGGTGAGCCACTACCTCGATCCTCGCGACACTCTGAATTTTCGCTACATGTTCAACCAGCTATCGCAGCTAGATCCACTCTCCCCTGGCGGCGCTAGCGTGCCGGGTTTTCCCGTGGGAGAGGACCAGCGTGCGCAGAACTTTGTGGCAGATGAAACGCACACCTTCTCAACCGCGATCATCGCCATTGGAAGGTTCTCCTTCCTGCGAAACAAGTTCCTCTTTGGCGAGCACGAGGACCATCAATTGCCGTCGAGCCTCGGTTTCCAGTACACGCCGAGCCTTGAAATCGCTGACGGACCTCCCTTTATTCAGGTAAACGGCTATGCCTCGGTTGGCGACCCCATCACCGGTCCGCGCGATACTTACGAAGACGTTTATGATTACTCGGCTTCGCTTAGTTGGGTGCGCGGAAAGCACGACTTGAAATTTGGTGGCGGCTATCAGCACCAGGGAATCAATGTGCTGCAAGGCATCGCGACCAACGGCTTCTTCGTCTTTGCGCCCTTTCCGGTAACAGATGCGTTCGCCAGTTTCCTCACCGGCCAACCGGTCGTCTTTTTGCAAGGGATTGGCAACTTCTCGCGCCACATTCGCGGCAACAGTGCGAACGGCTATGTGCAGGACACCTTTAAGGTGAACTCGCGATTCACCATCAATGCCGGCCTGCGCTATGAACTGCCACAGCCGTATACGGAAACTCACAACATGCTTTCGCTGTTTGAGCCAGGCAAGCAGTCCACGGTCATGCCCAGCGCGCCAACGGGTTTGCTGTATCCAGGGGATTCCGGTGTGCCCGCAGGCCTCATTCCGACCGATAAGACGGCCTTTGCCCCACGGATTGGCTTGGCGTGGTCGCCGGACAATCAGGGCAACATGCTTGTGACAGCTTCGTATGGAATCTTCTATGAGCCCTATTACACGGGACAGGGCGGGCCGTTGCAGGCTCCCATCAGCGCTCCGCCTTACCTCGGTACACCGCAGGTGAGCCTGCCAAATTTCGCGAATCCATTCAACGGCAATCCTCCAACCGCGGGCGCCTTCTCGCCATCGCTGACCAATCTGACACTGGCACCCGCACTGACACTGCCCTACACACAGGATTGGGACCTGAACCTCCAACGCTCGTTTGGCCGCGACTGGCTGTTCGAAATTGGCTACGTCGGCACCAAGGGTACGCGCCTGCCGCGGTTTATTGAGGCAAACCCGGCGGTGTTTGTGCCCGGCTCCAGCAACGGCCAACTCATTTCCAATTCAAGCAACGCCGATCAACGGCGCCTGTATTCGGGCTGCACGCTTGCCGATTCACCCAGCAATTGCAAATTCTCTTCGACAGGAGAAATTGCAGGCATCGCCAACTCCTCCTATAACGCGCTCGAAGCCAGCCTGCACAAGCGCTTCAGCCACGGATTATCGTTTCTCGCATCGTACACATGGTCCAAGGCGATCGACGACGTGTCGTCGCTCAACATCACCGGATCGGCCGCAAAGCCGGTTGCCGGTGAAAACGATTTGGCTCAGGATCCATTCAATCTAGCGGCAGAACGCGGGCTTTCTCTCTTTGACGCGCGTCACCGCTTGGTTGGGAGCTACGACTGGGCGCTGCCCTTCTGGAGCCATCCGCGCAATTGGTACCAGTGGGGTCTCGGTGGCTGGCAAATGGATGGAATCGCCACGTTGATGAGCGGTACACCGTTCACGGTCTTCGACTCAAACGACGTCGCGGCCGAGGGCAGCGCGCCGGAGATCACCGGGTTCTCGGCACAGCGTCCAAACCTGGTCGGCAAACCCAACTCAGGTGCGCATCAGGTTGGCGCATGGTTGAACGCGAGCGCATTCTATCGGCTCGATCCGACGGCAAATGCCGGGCAATTCGGAACCGAAGGCAGAAACGTCAACATCGGTCCGGGCTATGCCGACTGGGACTTCGCCGCACTCAAAAACATCCGCCTCACCGAATCCAGCCATCTTCAGTTTCGCGCCGAGATATTCAACCTGCTGAACCGCTCGAATTTCCGGTTGCCTGACTGCGACATTAGTTCTCCAACATTCAACCACATTCTTGCCGCTCAGGCTCCACGTCAAGTGCAATTTGCTTTGAAGTTCATGTATTGATGAGGCCCGCCTGGCCTACGGCCTCAGAGCAGCGTTGAAGCAATCGATTCGGCCATTTGCCGTGATGCGCGCTTCAACGCTACTCGCAGGTTCATATCAACCATTTGAAACCAGGGCATACAGCCGGAATCGGGTGTTGATTGACTTCTAATATTCAAGCCGCGCACCCCGTAGGGATCGCACCGAGTACAAGGCCGCGCCTGGAGCCGTCGTCCAGCAACATTCCCCTGATTCAGGAACTCGGCGCAAGTGTCGAAGTGCGGGCACTGTTCGCGCGATACCGCGAGCGTTTTGCCCGGACAGAATTACCCGGCATTGTGCTGTGCTTTGCCACGAACGCCGCTTTGCTTGAGGGCATGTTGAAGATTTCCGAGGGCCTGTTGTTCGGCCCAAGCCTGCTGAGCAGCCGGATCAAGGAAATGATCGCCACGTATCTGTCCGCGAAGAACGCCTGCTCCTACTGTGCGGAAAGTCATGGCGTAATGCTCGAAGCCCAGGGTGCATCCACGCAGCAGGTTTGCACGCTGCGCAACGGCGAACTCCAGCCTCAACAGTTCAGCAGTGCCGAAGTAGCGCTGCTGACCTTTGCAGAACAAATCAATCGCGCCTCGTCCAGCGTTACCCGCGACGATGTGCGGAAGGTCATGGATGCTGGTTGGACTGAGACGCAGGTGGCCGAGGCGGTGCATATCGCGGCTCTCTTTGCCGCTTTCAATCGCATCGCCAACGGCTTCGGATTGGCCGCTCCGTTCTCGGATTCCGAGTGAGGACTGCAATGGTTGAACAGATCAATCCGCGGCGTCCCGCGCGTGGCGCCTGGAAGGCAAAACCGGAAACCTTGGCGCTGCTCGAGGTCTCAGGAAATCCGATCAATGGTCTCGGTGAAACGATCCCGCGCAGGGCTTCGCCCTTCTTCTGGCATCCGCCGGACCAACATCACTGGGGTGGCTTGCAACAGCTCACACACGAAACCTCGCGCAAATGTCCAGGGTCGATGGAGGCCTTTCAAGGCGCCTACGATTATCCCCGGCTGCTGCCTGTTGCAGAGACGCGAATTCAGGAAAATCCCCAGCAATTGACCGAGGCACTGAAGCACTTTGCTCTCTCCCATGAGGCCGATGACGTTGGTATTGCCGCCATGTCTCCGCAATATGTCTTCGATGGCTACTCCGTGGAGCACCCAACGGTAATTGTGCTGGCGCTGGCGCACAACTACGAGCGCCTGCGCGAGGTTCCCTCCGATGAAACCAACGGCGTGGGCGTCTCTGATGTGGGCGATCAATATTCCAGAGGCACTCGATCCTCCTATGCACTCGCCAACTGGATTCGTTCGCAGGGATTTGGCGCCGATCCGTATCCTGGCCCGATGGCCAGCGCGTTGCTGCTGATTCCTCCAGCGATTGCTGCCGGACTTGGGGAACTCGGCAAACATGGCTCGTTGATCAGTCCTCGCTTCGGCGCTGGAGTGCGGCTGGCTGCTGTGACCACCGATATGCCGCTCATCTTTGATAAACCCATCCAATTCGGCACCGATCAGTTCTGCACAAACTGTCAGGTGTGCACGCAAAACTGCCCGCCCGGAGCCATCACGCCTCAGAAACAAGTCGTTCGCGGCGTGGAACGGTGGTACGTCAACTTCGACCGCTGCATTCCTTACTTCGCCGAAGCTGCATCCTGCGGCATCTGCATCGCAGAGTGTCCATGGACACGCCCATCGGTGCGTCCGAAACTTCTTGCAACCATGGCCGAAAGAATGAGAGCCGAATGAATACGCACACCCCATCTGCCGATCAGGAAAATGCGATACGCTATCCCGGATGGGGCGTGCTCGCCGCCGCCTTTACCGGCGTCATGGTGAGCTTTGCTCCAATCGTTCCTTACACCTTCAGTCTGTTCCTCGATCCACTCCACGAGGCTTTTGGCTGGAAACGGGAAGCCATGGGCGGCGCATTCGCTCTGGCTGCGATTACGGTTGCGCTCGTTTCACCGGTGATCGGTATCCTGCTCGACCGCTTTACTCCGCGCCGCATCATTCTACCCGGAATTATCATCTTCGCCTTTGGCCTGGCTGCGCTCAGCAGGCTCACTCCTAACATTGTCCAGTTCTACGCCTCGTTCTTTGTGCTCGGACTGGTGGCCAATGCAACCGCGCAATTCGCCTACACGCGCACCGTGCTTACGTGGTTTACCACGCACCGGGGAATGGCACTGGCTTTGCTGCTCACCGGCAGCGGTGTCGGCTCTATACTGTTCCCTCCACTTACGCAGTGGATGATCCAGCATCATGGCTGGCGCAGTGCGTATCTATTTCTTGGCTGCATCGCGCTACTTGGCATTCCGCTCACCGCAGTCCTGGTGCGCAATCGGCCCGAGCGTCCGGTACTCCAAGCGGACAGCACCGCCGAAAGCAGCGCAACGGTCGCAGTTGCACTACGTGCTTCGGTGTTTTGGATATTTGCCGCGATCACCATCCTTTCAGCCTTCAGTGAGAACGGATTGGTCACCAACCTGACCGCGGTACTGGCGCAGCGTGGAGTCCTTGCATCGAGCGCCGCGCTGATTCTTTCCATACGCGGCGGGGCCGGCATCGTGGGAAGGCTGTGCGTGGGTTATGCGCTTGACCGATTTTCCGCTCGGCGAATCCAAACCCTCGTGCTGGCGCTCACCGCCATCGGAACCCTGATTCTTGCCTTCGCTGGTACTGGCGTTACCGCCGCAGTGGGCGCGACCGCCCTTGGAGTCGGCCTTGGCAGTGAAGCCGATGTTTTGCCCTATTTGCTTGCTCGCTACTTCGGGCGAAAAAACTTCTCAGCTCTATATGGTCTCACTTGGACCGCCTACGCCATCGGCGGCGCTACCGGCCCCCTCTGGATGGGCCATATGTACGACAGCGCGGGCGGCATTTACAAATCTGATTTCGTTGTCTTCCTTGCAGGCATTGCAAGCGTTGCCGCCGTGCTCAGTCTCTTTCTACCGCGAATAACCAAGCTGTCAGAACCCGAAATGGAGATAACGGCATCTTCTTCAGTTGTCGTGGAAAGCTAGCCAGAGCTTCCACTTTTCAAGCAAGGAAAGGACCGCCAGCAATTAAGAATCCGAACAAGTGCTGTTTCCCAGCAAAAGACGACTCTTAAGTGGCCAGAAATCCCCTGTGGGCACGCAGCTCAAGCCGCAGTTCTTCACGCAGCGCCTTACTCTTCTTGAGGCGCGCGAAGAACTCGTCGAGGAGGCTGACAACTATGGCATTTACACTGACGCTCTCAGCCTCAGCCCAGTCTTTGAGCTTGGTGCTGACCTATGCGCAGACTTGAAGGAGTTGAGGAAAGGTCTCAAGCATCAGGGAAATGAGACCGATTTCGATCAAGCTAAACCCATGGATGCATATTTCGAGAATCTGCTACCGCTTACCCCACTTGAAAATCAGTTGTCTTCCGCGTCAAATTACAAAACACCGCGTCCAATACGATACCGCTGACCGCTGTAGCGGGCACTCCACCGAAGCGAGGGGAAAGATGGCAAGCAACTCGAATCGATCCCGGCGAGAATTATCGCACTTTCATGCTTGCGTCCACTGTGGCAACGTTTCGCGTCGAGATGAATTCGACGGCACGGCGGTCGCCATCGGCATTTATCCATGCTCGAAGTGCGGCCAAGACGGCCCGCTCAACATCGTCATTCGAGACGTGGATGCCACTGTGGCCAGCACACACGATCCCGCTCCAGGTAGTTCAGCCGGCTAACGCAGTGCTTCGTTTTTGTGGAGACTGCACCTTGACCAGCTTGCGCCCTACTGCATGAACGAACTCGCTCGTCAGCCGCCTTTTGTTATCGGTACGCACCGCCAATCTGGTTATGAGTTTCGGGTGCTCCTCGTTCAGAGGACGGACGGCAATTTCATTGCTGGAAATCCGCCATGCAGCTTCGCGCGTCAGGAACGCCGCGCCCTTGTGCGCTAAGACAAGCGCTGATGCCTCCTCAGCAGTTGTAAAGGTGTGCGTGTCGGGCGCGACGATGTTCTTTGCGGCGGCCTCAGCCTGAATCATCTCAGTGATAAACGGGTTGATGTGCGGCGCGGGAAGAATCCACTCGTGTGTCCGCAGATCATTGAAACTGAGTTCAGCATTCCCGGCAATGGCGTCGCTTTTCGGCAAGGCAATATAGCCAGGCGACTCTGCAACCGACAAGAAGCTGAGCGATGAACTATCGGGGATTGCCACTACCAGCGCCAGATCAAGATTCCCAGCGGCCACCATGCGCGCGAGTTCGTGTGAGAAATTGCTCCAGAGCTTCACTTTCAGGTTGGGAAAAAGAGGAAGCTGAATCGACTGCATCGCCGTGATCAGGAACGGATCGGCATAGACTGACCTGCCAATGTGTAGTACTTCGTCCGCGCCATGCAGTGCAGCCCTGGCGTCAGTGACTGCGCGCTCCGCGTACATCACGGCACTGCGCGCATCTTCTACAAAATGCCGCCCGGCGTCGGTCAGTTCCACTGTCTGATGGTTCCGCACGAAGAGCTGCATCTCTATTTGAGATTCAAGCTCGGCAATCCGCTTGCTCAGCGTCGATTGGTCGATACGCAGCCGCGCGGCTGCACGGGAAAAGTTCAGTTCTTCGGCTAGCACGATTGCTGCTTGCAGAAGTCGCATCTCCGGTAGTGCCATACCCGTCCTCCCGGCTAAAAGTCCAAGGGCAAGTAATGGTTATTTCCGAGCAACACAATCGTGACGGCTGCTTCGTTTCTCTCTACTGAACTCCTGAATGGCGCGGCTACTGATCTGGACGCAAAGATTCCGCGCCGGTTTCTCTTATTGACGCTTGACCGAAAAGAAAGTTGTGGTAGTGCAATCAAAACTTGCAATAGCTGCATTGATGCGCTCCGTTGGCTCTGCAACAAACGGGAGGTTTCAGGGGAATGAGCAACCGCGAGGCCCATCATGCCGACCATCCTTCATGAGCGTTATTCCTAATCGGAATAACGCTCTGCGCAGAATTCATTAGACAGTTCGCTGCTACTCAACCAACCTATGAACTGAGCCGGGCACTACAGGGTTCTCTGGATCGAGAGAGTGAAGGAGGAGCAGTTGCATGAACTCAATGCCTGCAATTCAATCTGTGGCAGCAGGAGATCCACTTCTGACAGCGGAGGAAGTCGCGGCGAAACTCAAGGTCAGCACGGATTGGGTCTGGGATCATTCGTCGCGAAAAATGCCTTATTTGCCGGTGATCCGCATGAGCGATGGTGTGCTGCGCTACCGCGCCAGCGGTATCGAAGAATTTCTGCGAGAGCGGGAACATGCCTCCAATTTGCGGCGCAAACGCCGGTAAAATAGAGGTAGCCCGTTTTCCTCCCACACAGAAATCGAGGAAGCGATGGGTAAATCGCATCAGAAGGGATGGGTGTCGATTCGCGGCAAGAAGTGGTACGGATACTTCCGCCGTACAGTGATCGACCCCTGCACAAATCAACCAAAGACCGTCTCTACACCGGTCGCGCTCGGACTGAAATCCGAGATGACCAAGTTCGAGGCGCGCGAAAAGCTGGAACTCGAAATCAAGAGGCTCACCGGACAGATCGCAGAAGATGGGGTTGTAAGAAACGGCAGCGTCACCTTCGATTGGTTTGTCCAAAATCGCTACCTGCCACTGAAAGAGGGGGATTGGAAAGAAGAGACGGCCAAGGTGAAGAAGTTTCTCATCAAGGCCGACCTCGTCGATGCTTTCCGAGGTGTACGGCTCGAAAGCATCGATAAGCTCGCTCTCCAGACCCACCTCAATCGACTGGCCAAAACACGGTCCAAGGACAGAGTGTTGAACGCTGGAACCTACATGCGGGCCATCTTTCGGGAGGCGGTCGATCAGGACTTTCTTCCCAAAGACCCGGCGCGCTCTGTAAAGGCTCCTTCGACGCTGCGGGATACAGACAAGACGATCCTCAGTTGGGATCAGCTCCGATCCGCATTGTCCAGCTTGCAGTTGCGGGACCGGATTCTGCTCACTCTCGACATGACCAATGCACTGCGGCCAAGCGAGCTTTTTGGTCTGAGGTGGAGTTGCTTCGATCCAGAACTCTGCCAGATTGAGATCAAAGAGACTACCTACAAGGGGAAAATTCGCCCCTGGGGCAAAACCAGAGCGAGTCTCTCGAAGATCCCGATCGCCCGAGCGCTCGCGGACGAACTTCTTGCCTGGCGGCAGCAGTGCCGCGAGGAGCAGCAGAGAAAGAAGCTCGTGCGCGGCCCCTCCGCTGACGATCCCAAAGCGTTCATTTTTCCGGCACGCGGAGGCGGGTTCATCGATTCGGGCAACTACCGCAATCGGGTGCTGCACAAACTGGCCCAAGAACTGGGGCTGCCAAAACTGACGTTCCAGGTCATCCGCCGCACCATTGCGACGTTGGCCAAAGACAAGGGCCACGTCAAAGACATCCAGGGAATGTTGCGCCACACCCGGCTGGCCACGACCACGGATGTTTATATGCAATCGCTCGAAAGCGGCGTCCGATCTACGGTGGACTCCATTCACGACGAGTTGAGCGCGACCGGCACGTCGGGACCAGGTTCCTCGGCGGTTCCGGTCCGAACGCGCGCGGGCAGCCGAAGCGGCCCTCTCGCGTCTTCGCCGGCTTCAGGAAACGAAAGCGGCGCGATTCCGAAGCCCGCTCGTGGGGTGGTTTTGGAGTTTGCGACAAGAATGCGACAAAGCCAAAGGAAGGAGATGCGTCTAAGTTCTTGATAAATATGGTAGGCACGACTGGATTCGAACCAGCGACCTCTTCCGTGTCAATCTAGCCAGATTATGTTTTTCAACGACTTACAACACCGCGGGGACTGCCAAAGTACGCGGAAGTCGTGCAAGACAACAGCAGTTGTGGGTTGGACTGTGGGTTGGAATAATGCATACCCACTCCCACTGCTTTATATGCAGCGGCTCCTTAGAGAGTGACGCCCTTCTTGCTCACGGCAAGAAGCAACTCCTCGGCCCACTGATAACGGGATTGCGCCTTGAGCCATAGAGCGGCGTCTTCGGAAACCCACTCCACGCATTCCAGAATGCTCGAAAGAGCGATATACGGTTGATCTTTGAACCCTGTATATACCTCATTGTGCGAGGTTAAGATCGGCTCGTGATGCGCGATTCGATTCCGCAAACGGCGGATCACTTCCAGCCGCAAGTGAATAATGCTGCGGGGCGCGGTCGCGTGTGGGAAAGCCTTGTGTAGGCTGGGCAGCCAAAGTGTCGAGTGAAACCTTTTGGTAAGAGTGTTGGGCCAGAATCCAAAAGTCAACTCGGCAATCACCTTTCCGGGCAACGCCGTAGGCGGGAGTTTCGCTTTTGCCTCCGTAACCATGTCGGCCATTACAGCGGTCAACGAAAGCGCCTCCCCGGTAGTGGACCAGGGAAGCGCGACACCGCCGTCATACCAGGTCGGCGTCCCAAGATCGCGGCGAAGCGTGTAGTGGATGCTGTTCCTTACGGCCACTTCAAGCCCATGAAGAAAGCCGAAAAGTGCTTCTGAAATGGCTATATTGTGCTCGTACAGTTCCAATGCTTCGCCAATATCGCCTTTGGTTGCCGCAAGATAGCGAGAGAGCCTCTCTTGCGAGATAACCCGGTCGATGCTGGCAACGAACTCGGCGGTGTATGTGAACTTTGTGGTTGACATGAAATTGATCTGCGCTATCATTGTAATGAACGCTGCTGGAGCCATCCCTGCCGAATGGCACATGACCAGGGCTAAGGACGATGGACAGGGGGAAGGGCAACCTTCCCCCTATCCTTTTGGGATGAGATTTTCACCCGCTCAGTCGGGATCGTATAACGTCAGCCCCGCCGCAAGGCGGGGCTATTGCTTTATCTGCTCGGCGCTGCGCCGGTTGTAGAGGCCGGTATCTCACGCCGCAAGCGCCCGGCATAAGGTCTTCCGTCCGACTTTGAAAAGGGCGGCAACCTTCTGCCGGTCCTTGCCCTGGCCGATCAGCCTCCGGGCGTGGGCGATCTGTTGCGGGGTCAATTTCGGCTTACGGCCGAATTTCACACCCCGGCGCTGCGCGTCCTGCACCCCGGCGCGAGACCGTTCACTGATGAGGCTGCGCTCCAGCTCGGGGTTCTAAACCCAAAGTAGTACAGTGTTGAGCATGATATACGATCCTGTTTTGTCTCCTCCCGAACCTGACGGTTGGCTTCAGTTGATTCAAGATGCCAAGAGCGACAACACCCTCCAAACATTGAGGGAAGGCGCACTTTCCGCATATAAGCACTTTCAACTCACAGATGAGGCTAAAGATGCTGACCATCCACTTCATGCACTTTGGAACAATTACCTGAACGCAATTGATGCGGCCTCAACGAATAATCGGGGCAATTAAGGTGACTTCGCCCCGTCCGTGTTTCGGGTCACGGGCAAAGAGGAAAGCAGGAAGGGAACCAAACACCTGGCGTCATGCCACAAGCCGGTATTTAACACTGGTTCCGTACATTCTCGGCCTCGTCCTGGCCGAATGTTGAGCCGGTTGGCCTTGGGCATATCGTAAGCTATGAAGTCTGCCCCGCTCTCCATCGGATTTGCGTTAAAAGCAACGTTGTGGGCCAGCCGATCAAGGCGGCCAATGAAGAGCACGGCGCGGCGCTTCCGGCACTCGGCAAGGGTGGCGAGTAGTTGGGGGCGGTTGGTGTGGCGCTTGCAGCTCTCCGTCTCGGTGAACTCGGCTACAAGCTGGCCGGTGCCGACGTGACGGGATACGGCCTCGCGCTGAGCCTCAAGCCCTAAACCGCTGACCCGCTGGCGCTCGGTTGAAACGCGGTAGTATGCAACAAATTTCCCCATGCAGGGAATCTAAACGGTGATTTGTGCAAGGGGTGCCGTCGTGGGTCAACTCTGACCCTTTGTGGGACACAGCTAACCCGTGAAACGCGAGTAGCATACTTGATGAGAAGCAAGAATGGAGATTGTCCGTGAAAGTTAAGAGACTCCGTCTGTTATTGCGCGTTTCTGCGGTTTTGGTGATGGCCCTCTGCGGCGGGTCACTGGGTGCCTGGGGCGGCACACCTGTGAACTTTGGCTCCGTCAATGTTGGCAGCAGCACGACGGCGACGGTAACGGTGACCTTCCAAAGTGCGGGCACACTGGGTAGTATTTCGGTGCTTACGCAAGGAGCTACTGCCCAGGATTTCACAAATGCCGGAGGGGGAACCTGCGCAACGGGGAATGCATACGCAGGCGGTGCCGCCTGCACGGTTACCGTATCATTTGCGCCAAAGTTTGCCGGAACCCGGTATGGTGCGGTGTTGCTCGAAGACGGATCGGGCAACGCACTGGCAACCGGCTATTTGTACGGCACTGGCACTGGCCCGCAGTTGATCTTTGCAGACACCACACAAGGGAATTATGCCCCCAGCACTCAGGCCAATTTGGGCAGCGGCTTCAACAAGCCTCGTGACGTGGCGGTAGACGGGGGTGGGAATGTCTTCGTTGCGAACTATCAAGGTGTGATGGAGATTCTCGCTGTTGGCGGTTATAAGACTGTTAACTGCCTAAGGGATAGCAATTGCCCCGGAGGGGGCGGCTATCTCTTTTCCGAACCGTATGGCATAGCGGTGGATGGTAGCGGGAACGTCTTCGTGGCTGACTACGCCAATAGCGCGGTGTACGAGATTGCGGAGGCGGGCGGCTATACAACCATCACACCGCTGGGGGTCGGAGTCTTCAGTTCCCCGACTGGCGTGGCGGTTGACAGAAGCGGGAACGTCTTCGTCGCTAACTTTGGAGTGAACGCTGTGGTGGAGATTGTGGGAGGGGCCGGTGGTGCAACTCTTACGCTGGGCAGCGGCTTCAAAACTCCCGAAGGCGTGGCGGTGGACGGGAGCGGGAACGTCTTCGTCGCCGATACCGGCAATCATGTGGTGAAGGAGGTTTTGGCGGTCAACGGCAGTATCCCATCCAACCCCACCATCAACATATTGGGCAGTGGATTCAGTGCACCCATACAGGTGGCGGTGGACGGGAATGGGAATGTGTTCGTTGTAGATACCTTCAACAGTGGCGCGGCCGGATCTGGAGCGGTAAAGGAGATTGTGGCTGCCGGTGGTTACACAACCGTCCATACGCTATACACCGGGTTTCCCAGTGGCGCCTCTGTTGACGGGGCTGGTAACGTCTTCGTCAGCGATGCCAGCGCGAATGGGGTGTACGAGTTGAACTTCGCTAGTCCGCCGTCCCTGACTTTCGCCTCGACCCAGGTAGGCAACATCAGCAGCGACAGCCCGCAAACTATAACGGTCTCGAACTTAGGCAATACGACGCTGAATTTTCCTTCTCTTTCGACAGAAAACAATCCGAGCATCGCCGCGAACTTCACCCTTGACAGCAGCGGGGGTACGGCCTGCCCGCTTGTTAGCACAAACTCATCAACAGCCGGAACATTAGCAGCGGGCGCTTCTTGCCAATTGCCTATCAGTTTTGAGCCGACAACAGCGGGAACTCTCACCGGCTCGCTTGTTCTGGCTGATAACAATCTAAACGCAACAGCGCCAGGTTACTCCACACAGAGCATCACGCTGGGCGGCACTGGTATTGGTAAAACCACGCCGACGGTTTCAGTGACGCCATCCCTATCGAGCATCACGACGGCACAACCGTTGACGGTGACGGTTGCAGTTAGCGGTGGAAACGGCAATCCGACACCTACCGGCTCGGTGACGTTAACTAGCGGCACCTACACCTCTGCTACCACGGGACTCAGCGGTGGCGGCGCGAATATCAGCATTCCCGCCGGATCGCTGGCCGCTGGCACCGACACGATCACGGTGAGTTATGCAGGTGACTCGAATTACAACGCCACCAGTGGCACCGCCTCAGTTACTGTAACGATCCCACCATCGCCTGGGTTGACGGTAAGCGGCACGGCGGTCACTGTCTCACCTGGAGCAACCACGGGGAACACCTCCACTATCACAGTGACGCCCAGCGGAGGCTTCACCGGCAGCGTAGCGCTGACCGCTGCCATCACTTCCAACCCGGCAGGTGCCCAATACCCGCCCACCTTTAGCTTTGGTCCGACTAGCCCGGTGAGCATTACCGGCACCTCTGCGGGGACGGCCACGCTCACTATCACAACCACAGCGGCAACAAGCGCAGCTCTAGTCCTTCCCAAACGCAACGGAGTTCCCTGGTACGCGGCGGGTAGTGCGGCTTTGGCCGGTATCCTTCTTTTTGGCATACCGGCACGGCGGCGTAGCTGGCGAACAATGCTCGGAATGCTAGTGTTCTTCGTGGCTCTCTCTGGCGGTGTGCTCGCCTGTGGCGGCGGGGGTAGTGGTAGCGGAGGAGGAGGAGGCACCGGCAATCCAGGCACTACAGCGGGAACCTACACCGTGACCGTAACAGGCACTTCAGGCACCACCACGGCTACGGGAACGGTCGCCCTCACCGTGCAATAGTCAACTGCTCGTCTTGCCGAAGCTGATTAGTGAACCAAAAGGGGAGCCATGGCGAAGAGGGAAGAAAAGGACGACCAGCGGAAGCCGCTCAACCGAGAGACTGCGATGTTCTTCGCGAAAGACCTCCGTACCGCGCGTCTTGCCGCGTTAGCCGACGCACAGGCGTTCGATAAGATTGTCCACGCGGTAGAAAGGCTCGGAAACTACATTGAAGGAAAGCAAGGAACACTCAACAAATACCGCGAGGCGCTCGTGTGCCTTTCAGAAAAGTCGTCGCTGGCTGAGGACATTCCGAAAGAGTTTAGGGGCCTCATGGCGCCATTTGGTGAACTGTACGAGCATGTGAGGATAGCTCGGAACGACGCATTGCATCAAGGCGCCTTTGCCCGGCACCTGACATCGCATGCGATCAATCTGGCGATCGTCTTGGAGGACGCTTTGAGTCATTGCTTGGAGTCAAAAGTTTCGGATTTCATGGTTCGAAGCCCAGTCTGCGCGGAACTCTGGCAACCGTTGGCATTCATTCGTCAACAGATGCTCGCGAATTCCTTCTCTTACCTGCCGGTGCTTGAGGAGGATGAAAAGCTGACCGATGGAGAGGAGTGGTGCGTCGTCTCGGACAATGCAATTGCCATCTACTTGGGACCAGAGAGGGACGGGTCAACCCGCAAAGAACGCCTTGGGACGACCCTTAAGAATGCCCGCGAAGAAGGTCTAACCGTCTTAAAGCCCGTCAAGACGTTCGAAGAGAAGGCGACAGTCAAGGACGCATTGGATCACTTCAAAGCCGAACATGTGCTTTTGGTGAGGGGGCCAACCCGTGGAAGCCTTCTTGGCATCCTCACGGCCTTCGACCTCCTGTAACGGTTAAACTCCAACAAAGGGGTCCAAGCTCTAATTTTTTGACTAGAGGCCCAAACCAAAATCTTCTCCTAGCTCCTGCTTCTGCGCAATCTCCCGCTGCGGCGTGACGGCCAGCTCCTGCTTCTGTTCCAGCTTCATCTCCGGCACATGGGCGCTGCTGTGCGAGACATCGTGCCACAGCGCCGCGCCTAATTCCTCGCGGTCGTTGGTGAAGATTTGCGCGTCATATGCGCCGCGCGAGACGGCGAAGTAGGCCATGCGGCTATTGAGCAGGTCTTTGGCACCCAGCTCTGTATCGACTTGGATCAGCACCCGGTCGGCGGTCTGTCCCTGGCTGGAATGACTCGTGACCGCATATCGTCAGACCGCGGCCTCGCCGGCCTTTCCGTCTGCCTTCCCGAGTTCTTCGGTTTTAGTGTGCGCCTGGTCAACCAGCTTTAGACAACAAAAGCAAGTCTGACGCGCTGAAACTGTCGGCCTCCTGCCGTCTGGTTCTTCCAGATTGCGGCGGCAACCTTACTCTTCCTCAAGTCCCAGTTCTGCGGCGGAATAGGCGTCCGAGTCCCTCCGGCGCTGGAACTCGCGGGCGGCGGTGATGTTCACCTGCTCATAGATCTTGGTTGCCCGCGCCCTGGCTCCCACCATGAGCGACTGGGGAACTTCGGGAAGAGCCGTGAGCGCGTACTTGATGTAAGAGTCCGTCAAGGCGAGATGAAGCTGGCTGACCGTCTCTAGGCTCCGAAACCTGTGGGCAAGGCTGTCCGCAAGATTCCCAAACAGCGAGTAGACGAGTTGCTCAAGGTCGTCGCGCTGGTTGGTGCCCACCGTGACAAGGTAGTCGAAAACCTCGTTGTCGCTCCTGGCGTGGAGTTGAGCCTTTAAGGCGGCAACGCGCTCTCCCTGAGCGCGATTGAGGCGAACCGTGTAGCGAACGGTATGGGGTGGTTTCGGTCTCGACATGGCAACACTATAACGCACTGTACATTGCAGTAGCAAGATGACGCACATGGCCAATCTAAAGTACATCGGTGCGTCATACAATTCGATTGAAAGCAAATGAGATGTCTGGAGAAAATCTTCAAAGTGCGTCTGCGCTTTATGTTCCACTATTGCAGTACCACTATTGCAGTACCCAATGAAGACCGCTGCAAAACAGCCAACCTCCCGGCGATCTTCGACCGTCGGAAAGCGCAGCCTGCGGCTGCAATAAATGGCTCATAAAGCCAGATTAAGACTCATTTACCCGTATCGTCTTGACCGGAATACAAGAATGAGGCTTGTTGAGTGTTTATGAGTCTTTCTGAGCATAAATGAGTAAAAATCTGTCACGTGAGGCTTGCTAGATCGGTCCATAGTTGCCATACTCTAGTGCAATGCGCATTGCTTTAGAAAACGGGATTCCTGAGCTTGATACGTTGCTGGACAGGTTCCGAGAGCGGCGGGGACTGATATCCCTAAAGGCTCGGGCCTTGAAGGGACTGGAGGCTGAGTTGGGGACGGCCCATGGAATTGGACTGCCATGGGTTGAAATTTGGCGTGCGCTGGCGGAATGTGGATATGAGGGAAGCTATAGACAGTTCTGGCGGATGGCCGTGCGATTGACAGGGACATTAGCTTACAAACCTCAAAAGGCCAAGAACCTCCCGCCCCCTGTGGCGGGGAAAGAGATTCAGCATCCGACGGTCCAAGCGAGTGGCGTGAGCACAGAGAACCAGGGAAAACCGGAATGGCAAATACGGAGAGAAGAGCAAATGGCGCGGCTGGATCGGGAGGCGGAACTGAATCGCCAGCGTGAGGCGCGGTTGCATGTGAAGAAGGTATTCACTCCGAGCGTGTTTGTGGGGCGGAGCGAGGACTGAGCCCGGCCTACTTCGCCGCCCTTACTGATCTGCTAACGCGGACCCCGCTAATGGAAGCGGAAGGGCTTGGTTTTGGCTTTTGCTTTTGTCTTTCCATGCTCATGCCCGGATAGTGGGAAATCCGGCCTGGGTTGAAGCTCCGGGTCAAGGCCGCGCAGCGCCGCGTTCTATGCGGTTTAGCCTTGACGCGGAGCTGGCCAGGCCGATACTCGCTGAGCCGGGATGGCATTCGGGGCCTATTTTCGCAAGAACGCTTTGAATTATAGAATGCCTACTGTGGCGTGAAGCTCCGATGGGCGCGAAGTTCAAGCTTCAGCTCTTCCCGGAGCGCCTTGCTCTTCTTGAGGCGCTTGAAGAACTCTTCGAGGACGCTCACGACAATCGCGTTAATGCTGACACCTTCCGCTTCGGCCCACTCCTTAAGCGCGATCCTGGCGTCTGCCCCGACATGAAGAAGTTGCGGATTGGAAAGCCCCAGACCCGCCTTGCGAGTTTGCTGAATCTCCACTTTTTCCCGATCAATCTGGCTCAGAGCGAAAAGCACAATCCTGGCCAGATCGCCCTTCACGCGCGATTCCTCCGTGATTGCTTCTCTCAGATCAATCGGAAGCCGGAGCGTCATTCCGGGCTTGTGGTCAGCCGTCTCTTCTGCTTTTTTGATCGCAGCCCGAGTTTTCTTCTTGACTGCCACAAATGGACCTCCCGCTTTCATGCTGTGTTTTCCCCGAGCCTTCAAGAGGCGAGCACGTTTTGTCCTACCCGATTCCCAAGGCGCACAGATTGCTCAACACGCGGACAACCTCATCTATCATGACACGCCACAACTGCCATGCACGTCGCAGTATTCAGATTCCTTCCAGCGATTCTACCCAATTGCCAATTTGCCTGCCGCGCGCGATTATGGCACACTTAACGCAATGTACATTGCAGTAGTGAGCAAACAGCGGAAGGAGAAAATGACCTTGAATCAAGAGCCCTTTGTATCCGCAGATGAAGCTGCGAAGTTTCTTGGCATTAAGCGCCGCTTCCTGCTTTCCCTGGCACGCAGGGGTATTGCTGGAGCGTATGCGCTCGGCACAGGCGGTATCCGCAAGATTTGGGTATTCCGGCTCTCAGAACTCGCAGATGCTATCGACTCGAAGCGGTATCATTTGATCCATGGCAGTCCCCGCTGAGAGGAGCTTTTATGGCTTATCAGCGTGGATCATTGAAGAAAGTGCCGCGCAAGGAAGGAGACACCTGGGTGCTTAGGTACAGGGTAGCCGCTGCGGATGGAAGGCGGGTCGAAAACACCCTGCCCGTGGGCTTGGTTCGGGATTTCCCGACCGAGAAGGCCGCATGGCGCGAGGTGGACCGGCTCGGCTTGCTCATCCGCGTCAACAGCGACGCCCCTGCCCCTGGCCGCATCCACTTTGCATCCCTTGCCGAGCATTACCTGAAGGCGGATTTCGGGCCGGACGCCGCACGTCCCAAGTCCGAAAACACCGCCCTTACCGTTCAACATATTATCCGCGACTATCTCATACCCCGGTTCGGGGCGGAAATAGCGGAGGATATCAAACCCCTCGACATCCAACGCTGGCTCAAATCCCTGCATTCGGACAGGAAACTGGCATGGACATCGGTCTCCAAGATCAGGGGCATCATGCTCCGGGCTTTCAAGTCCGGCATCCTGCACGAGTTGGTGACGAAGAATCCGGCGCAGCCGGTGGAGACCCGGAACAAGTCGGACTACCGGGCCATCGTCATCACCCCGCAGCAAACACGGGCGATTTTGCGCTCCCTCCCCTGCCCGCTTCACCGCATCCTGGTCTTCACCTGCGCCGCGACCGCACTCAGGGCGTCGGAGCTGATTGCTCTTAGGTGGGCGGATCTCATTTTCGATGAGGGACGGATACGGGTTTCCAAACGCTGGTCACGCGGGAAAGACGGCGCGACCAAGACAGAGGGCTCGGACGGCTATGTGCCGCTGCACCCCCGCTTGGCACGTCACCTGAATGCCTGGCGTACCAGAACACCTTTCGGGAGGGACACGGATTTCGTGTTCCCTTCCTTCAAGGAGGGAGGCAGGGTGCCTTTGAGCGCGGGCATCTTCGCGGGCGATCATCTGCGCGCGGCGGCCAAAACCGCCGGTGTTCGGATTCCGGAGGGGCACCGCTTTGGACTCCATAACCTCCGCCATTCGCTGTCCAACTGGATGGTGAACAAGGCGAAGGTGGAACCCAAGACGGTCCAGGGGATACTGCGCCATAGCCGGATTCAGACGACGCTCGACCTTTATACGCAGGATGACGGGGATGAAACACGGGCAGCGCAGGGCGCGTATTTGAAAGCTATGGGAACGCGCGCTGCGGCGGCATGTTGATTTGTGGGCTGGGTTGTGGGTTGAGGTTTCAAGGTCAAAATACCATAAGTTATTCAAAAATATGGTAGGCACGACTGGACTCGAACCAGCGACCTCTTCCGTGTCAAGGAAGCGCTCTAACCAACTGAGCTACGCGCCTGTAGGTCGACTGCGGCTTCGATCCGCCACAACAACTTGTACAGTCTACCAGCAATCGCCCCCCTTGGCCAAACCCAACCAAGCAACCCAGCCTCCCTGCCAATCGGACCCCATCCACCGCTTTCTCCGTTCCCCCATCGATCCTCTCGGCAATTCTTGTGAGACTGCGTTAACATTCTGTTGATGAATTCTGGAAGAAATGCGGCCGATCTCAATCTTTCCAGTGTCGCTCCAGTGAGCCCTCTGCTCGCTGCTCCCAATCTGTTGACCATGCTCCGCATCTGCCTGGCCCCCTTCCTGGTCATCGCCGTCCTCGAACGCCGCTTTCCTCTCGCCTTTGGACTCTTCCTCATCGCCGCTGCCACCGACGCCATGGATGGCCTGCTCGCTCGGCTCCTCCGCCAGCGCACCCGGCTCGGCCAGTACCTTGACCCCATCGCCGACAAGGTTCTCCTCAGTTCTCTCTTCCTCGTCCTCACTTGGATGGGAATCCTCGAGCCACGCATCGCCGCCGTCGTCTTCGGCCGCGATATCGGCATGCTCCTCGTCGCATGGATCCTCTACAACACCACCACCCTGCGCGACTTCCACCCTACCCTGCTCGGCAAGGCAAACAGCTTCAGTCAGGTCGTCGCCATCGGCATGGTACTGCTCAGCCAGATCACCGACCTGCCATGGGGCAACTCCTGGGTCATCACCGGCCGCAACATTGCGCTCAATATCACCATCGCGCTCACCGTCGCCTCCGGCTTCCACTACGCACTGGTCGCCTCCCGACGCCTGGAATTGGCAGGCAACGACCACCCAGAACGCAAAGAAAGCTAACGCCCGTCTCCAACCCCCTGCCTGCGTCAGCTCTCCCCGGCAGCTTCCTCGCTCTTCTCTTCCAACTCCATATCGCGGAACTCGTCAGAGTCGAATACCTCTCCGCACTCCACACACTCAACAAACTCCGTGTCTTCATGTCGAGACACGACGCGGACTCTTGGATGCTTGCAGGACTTTGCCATCAGGTTTCTGCCTGGCTCCTCTTGGTGCCTTTGCGCACGATTCTATCGAGCCACGCAGCTTTGTCCAAGTGGGATTTGTGAATCTTTTTGCCCAACTCCCCATTTTTTGAACTGCACCACCCCTTCGCCCTCACTTCCTCCCCACATGGCACCAATCCCTCGGTTTTCCATCCTGCGAAATAACCCCATCAAGAAATCCTCCCTTCTTTCCCCCGCCCATTGAAACGCCGACATAAATGGTCGTATACTCGAAATACGACCTAACGAGTCGCATTTCACGGAGACCAACCAATATGCTGCGGCTGACCAAAAAAGCGGACTATGGACTCATGGCGCTCAAGTACCTCGCCGAGCACCCCGAAACGCCCTCCGTCAGTGCCAAAGACATTGCCGACACCTACAAAATCCCGCCCCAGCTGCTCGCAAAAGTCCTGCAGCGCCTCACCAAGGTTGGCCTCCTGCGCTCCCACGCCGGCATGAACGGCGGCTACGCACTCTCCCGCCCTGCCGGATCCATCTCCGCCTTTGAGGTCATTCACGCCATCGACGGCCCCCTCTTCATCACCTCCTGCACCAAGGGCAGCAAGGGATGCGACCTGGAGCCAAGTTGCACCGTCAAGGAGCCACTCGCCCGCGTCAACGAAAGCATCGCAGGCGTCCTCCGCAGCATCCATATCGACGACCTGGTGGACCACGAAACCTACGCCCAGCGCGCAGCCGACGCCCACCACCTCGTTTCCCTCTCCCGCACCATGTAGGCAGGGCAGGCATTCGCATCAACCGCATCACCAGTTTTCAAGTGGAGACATACATGAGCATTCCCCAAAGCACACAGACTCTTCCCGTCGGCGTCACCCTCCCCATCTATATGGATAACCACGCCACCAGCCCCATGGACCCGCGCGTGCTCGAAGCCATGATGCCCTACTTCACCACCAAGTTCGGCAACGCCGCCAGCCGCAACCACTCCTTCGGGTGGGAAGCCGAGCAGGCCGTCGAAACCGCCCGCGAGCAGATCGCCTCGCTCATCGGCGCAACCGCCAAGGAAATCATCTTCACCTCCGGCGCCACAGAGTCCAACAACCTCGCCATCAAGGGCATTGCCGAAATGTACAAAGAGCGCGGCAACCACATCATCACCCAGGTCACCGAGCACAAGGCCGTCCTTGACACCTGCAAGCGTCTGGAAAAGCACGGCTTCCGCGTCACCTATCTGCCCGTCAAAGCAGACGGGCTCATGGACATGGATGATCTCCGCCGCGCCATCGACGACAAGACCATCCTCGTCTCCATCATGGCCGCCAACAACGAAATCGGCGTCATCCAGCCCATCGCGGAAATCGGCAAGCTCTGTCACGAAAAGGGCGTCATCTTCCACTCCGACGCGGTACAGGCCGTCGGCAAAATCCCCATCGACGTCCAGGCCATGAACATCGACGTCCTCTCGCTCACCGCCCACAAAATCTACGGCCCCAAGGGCGTTGGCGCGCTTTACGTCCGCCGCCGCAACCCCCGCGTCCAGATCGCCGCCCAAATCGACGGTGGCGGACACGAGCGCGGTATGCGTTCCGGCACCCTCAACGTTCCCGGCATCGTCGGCCTCGGCAAGGCCTGCGCCATCTGCCAGGAAGAGATGGCCACCGAAGCCATCCACCTCCAGTCCATGCGCGACAGCCTGCGAAAGAAGTTCCAGACCGAGCTCGATTACGTCGAAGTCAACGGCTCGTGGGAGCATCGTCTCCCGGGCAACCTCAACATGAGCTTCGTCTACGTCGAGGGCGAAAGCCTCCTCATGGGCATCAACGACGTTGCCGTCTCCTCGGGTTCGGCCTGCACCTCGGCCACCCTCGAGCCCAGCTACGTCCTCAAGGCTCTCGGTCTCGGTGACGATGTAGCCCATAGCTCCATCCGCTTCGGCCTCGGCCGCTTCAACACCCAGGCTGAGTGCGATTACGTCGCCGACAAGATCATCGGCATCGTCAAGCACCTTCGCGAACTCTCCCCACTCTACGAAATGGTCAAGGAAGGTATTGACCTCAGCAAGATCGAGTGGGCAGCTCACTAAGTTTCGGCTTCCCCGCCAACCGTTTGAAACGAAACAGTTGCAACTTCCCCCGAAGGAGATTCACACCATGGCATACAGCGACAAGGTCATCGACCACTACAACCATCCCCGCAACGTCGGCGCGCTCGACAAGAGCTCTGAAACCGTAGGCACCGGCCTCGTCGGCGCTCCGGAGTGCGGCGACGTCATGCGCCTCCAGATCCGCGTCAACCCCGATACACAGGTCATCGAAGAAGCCAAGTTCAAGACCTTCGGCTGCGGCTCTGCCATCGCCAGCTCCTCGCTCGCCACCGAGTGGGTCAAGGGCAAAACCGTCTCCGAGGCCCTCGAGATCAAGAACACCGACATCGTGAAGGAACTGGCCCTTCCCCCAGTCAAAATCCACTGCTCGGTCCTCGCGGAAGATGCCATCCGTGCCGCCATCGGAGATTGGAAAAAGAAGAACGGCGTAGCCGAAACCGCCGAAGTCGCCGTAGCCGCTCACTAATCTCCGCGTGCCCACCCTCGCCTCGTAGGTGTTCTTGTGGCTAGGGTGGGAGTAACAAATTCGCGTGCCCCATCCTTTCCGCGCATCTTGCGGAAAGGGTGGGCCAAACAAATCTACGGGATAAAACGCATGCAGGACATCGTCACAATCCAGACCGCCAGTGAACCGACGCACTCTTCGGCACTCCCGGTCACGCCAACCCCCAACCAGATTCCCCACGCCCCCGCCCCGAACGCGCCGGCCAAGGGCATCGAGGTCACCCCGCGCGCGCTCGACAAGATCCGCTCCGGAATGGCCAAGGAAGGCGTGTCCCCCACAGAAGGAGGCCTGCGTCTCGGCGTCCTCGGCGGCGGCTGCTCCGGACTCTCCTACAGCATCCGTTTTGACTCCCGCCCCCGCGAGCGCGACCGCGTCTACGAGTTCGACGGCGTGCGCCTCTTCGTCGATCCCAAAAGCTTCCTCTACCTGCACGGCATGACCCTCGACTACGAGCAGACCCTCATGCGCCAGGGCTTCAACTTCATCAACCCAAACTCCACCCGCTCCTGCGGCTGCGGCTCCTCGTTCTCTTAACTCGTTTGGAGCCTGACACATATGGATACGCCCCACACATCCGACGGCAACTGCTGGGCCTGTCACGCCTCCCTGGACAACTCGCCCCTGCTCTGCTCGCACTGCGCCAAGGTCCAGCCGGCCACTGGCGTCGACTACTTCCAGGCCTTCGCCGCGGTCACCGGCGGCACACCCCGGCTCGCCCTCGACTCCGGCGCACTTGAGCTCGAATTCCACCGCCTCAGCCGCCGCCTCCATCCCGACCGCTTCGCCCGTGCCTCGGCCGGAGAGCAGGACTGGAGCCTCGCCGCCACCGCCCTGCTCAACGACGCCTATCGCACCCTCCGCGACCCCATCCAGCGCATCGAATACCTCCTCAGCATCACCGGCCACGCCGTCGGCGAGCAGAACTCCGGACGCAACAAATCCGCCGACCGCCAGCCCCCCGCCGACCTGCTCGAAGAGGTCTTCGACCTCAACATGCAGCTCGAAGAGATGCGCATGAACCGCAAAATCGGCGAAGACGACCCCTCCCTCACCGCAGATCTCGTCCGCGCGCAAGCCCATTTCCAGGCCCTGCTCGCCCAGGTCGATGCCGGCCTCGCCGATCTCTCCGCCCAGTGGGATGACGGCGACCAACCCGCCCGCGATTCCTCCGCAAAATCCATGACTACCCTGCTCGACCGTCGCCGATACCTCACCAACCTCCTCCGCGACGTCAACGAAGTGCTGTCAACCCCCGTACTTTAGGACGATTGAGAGATATGGCGGAACAAAGCCCAATTGAACGCGTCGTCGGCATCGACCTCGGCACCACCAACTCCCTGGTCGCCTTCATGCAAGGCGATCAGCCCATCGTCATTCCCGGCGCAGACGGCAGCAACCTCGTGCCCTCCATCGTGGCTCTCGACCTCATCGACCCCGCAAATCCCGAAGTTCGCCCCACCGTCACCGTCGGCAACACCGCCCGCCGCGCCCTCATCGCCACCCCCGAGCGCGCCATCTACTCCGTCAAGCGACTCATGGGCCGCGGCCTGGAAGATGTCTCCAGCGAACTCAAACTCTTTCCCTTCCATCTTGCCGACGACATCCAGCACGGCGAAGTCCTGCGCATCCGCCTCGGCGAGCTCACCTTCACTCCGCCGGAGATCTCCGCCTATATCCTCCGCCAGCTCAAGCGCAACGCCGAGCGCTACTTCGGCGCGCCCGTCTCCAAGGCCGTCATCACCGTGCCAGCCTACTTCAACGACGCCCAGCGCCAGGCCACCCGCGACGCCGGACGCATGGCCGGCCTCGATGTCCTCCGCCTGGTCAACGAGCCCACCGCCGCCGCGCTCGCCTACGGCCTCGACCGCGCCAAAACCGGCACCATCGCCGTCTACGACCTCGGCGGAGGCACCTTCGACGTCTCCATCCTCAAGCTCAACGACGGCATCTTCGAGGTCATCGCCACCAACGGCGACACCCACCTCGGCGGCGACGACATCGACAACCTGCTCTCCGCAGTCGCCCTTGACGAAATCCGCAACGAACACGGCATCGACCTCCGCCAACAGCCGGACGCCATCCAGGCCCTGCGCAAGGCCGTCATCGAAGCCAAAATCGAGCTCTCCTACGCCGACTCCACCACGCTTGACATGGAGCTTCCCGGCGGCGATCGCTACCAGCGCGTCATCCCCCGCGCCGTCTACGAGCAGCTCATCCAGCCCGTCCTCGACCGCACCGCCGGCCCATGCCGGCGCGCCCTCGCCGACGCCGGCGTCACTCCCGGCCAGATCGACGAACTGGTCCTCGTCGGCGGTTCCACCCGCATCCCTGCCGTCCGCACCCTCGTCGATCAGATCTTCCAGCTCTCCGCGCGCGGCAAAAAACCCCACACCGACCTCAACCCCGACGAAGTCGTTGCCCTCGGCGCGGCCGTCCAGGCCAACATCCTCGCCGGATCCTCCACCGCCACCGACGACATGCTCCTGCTCGACGTCACCCCACTCTCGCTCGGCATCGAAGCCCTCGGCGGAGTCGTCGCCCGCGTCATCCAGCGCAACTCCACCATCCCCGCCTCCGCCACCGAGCACTTCACCACCGGCGTCGACGGCCAAACCAACGTCGCCATCCACGTCCTCCAGGGTGAGCGCGAACTCGCCTCCGACTGCCGCTCGCTGGCCCGCTTCGACCTCAAGGGCATCCCTCCAATGACCGCCGGCATGCCCCGCATCGAGGTCAAATTCCTCATCGACGCCAACGGCATCCTCCAGGTCTCCGCCCGCGAACAGCGCTCCGGAACCGAGGCCAGCATTGAAGTCAAACCCACCTACGGCCTTACCGACGAACAGGTCGAGACCATGATCCTCGACTCCTTTGACAACGCCGAATCCGACTTCGAACAGCGTCAGCTCATCGAAGCACGCCTCGAAGCCGACACCATCCTCACCGCCGTCGCCAAGGCCCCGCAAAGCCCGGCCTGGCAGCTCCTTACCCCCGACGAAATCGGCGCCATCGAGTCCTGCGCGCGCGCCCTCGAAGCCGCCAAACTCGGCACCAATCTCGACCTCATCCGCATCTGCGTCACAGCCCTCGACCAGGCCACCCGCAACTTTGCTGAAAAAATGATGGACCAGGCCGTCTCCACTGCCATGCGCGGCAAAACCGTCCAGATTGCCGGAGAGGACCTCCACTCCACCGACGACATCCACGCACCGCACAAATTCGCGGCCGCGCAGTTCGAGTAACGAGCCGCGAGTTGCTAGCATCTGGCCCCTGCCGCCAGTCTGATCGCAGCCCGTGGCAGAACCAGTTTTGAAAGGGCACGGCTTTAGCCGTGCCGCACAATGAGCGGATTTGACCGGGCTTTAGCCCCTGAGGGATGTCTTTCCAATCCTTCAAACTTCACAAAAGCCGCGCGCGCAAGCTTCCGGCTAGCAGCTCCCAAAGAGAGATCACCATGACCGACACCAAGACCATCCCACCCGAAAAACTCGTCCGCGTCACCTTCCAGCCCGAAGGCAAAACCGTCGAGTTCGAGTACGGCACACTGCCCTACGACCACCACGGAAAGCCCATGAGCTTCCTCGACGTCGCGGAAAACTTCAACATCTTCCTCGACCATGCCTGCGGCGGAGCATGCGCCTGCACCACCTGCCACCTCTGGATCAAGGAAGGCGACGCCGGCATCAGTGAAGCCGAGGACGAAGAAATCGACCGCATGGACATGGCCGCCGACCAGCAGCTTAACTCCCGCCTCGGCTGCCAGGCCGTCATCACCCGCCCCGGCAACTACGTCGTTGAAATCCCCAAATGGAACCGCAACTACGTCTCCGAAGGCAAACCCCTTGCCCTCGCCGAAGGCAAGTAACATACTCCCTCAGTCCCTGCTCCCTCAGGAGTGGGTGCCCCCGGTCCCTCGCTTTTGGGGACCGGGGCGGGTGAAAATCCATACAGTCACGGTAGGAGTCCCTCAGTCACTTAGGAGAAAATATGCCCCGCGAAATCCACTGGACCGACGCCGAGGAAATCGGCATTCAACTGCAGGAGAAGTTCCCCGAAACGGACCCCCTCGCCATCCGCTTCACCGACCTCCACCGCCTCGTCACCGAACTCCCCGGCTTCGCCGACGATCCCACCAAATCCAACGAAGCCCGTCTGGAAGCCATCCAGATGGCTTGGCTCGAAGAGTTCAACGACACTCAGGGCTAATCGATAAATTCGCTTGGCGAAAATTCGCGTAATCCCGCGCTGCGCACGTGCAGCACTTCGACTCGATTTTCCGCTTCCACCACCCTCTATATCACCCGATATACATGCGGTCGCTTACCAAATAGCAAGGCACGCAAACCAGAATTTTCCGGGGTAATAGGGCATCGGTCAGGTAGTTCACGGAGCGTAAGAATTCCTTCCTTTAGCCGCAAATACCACGCAAAGGCTTTATCGGAACGATCCGCCTTAATATATTCGTAAATCGCCCGCAAGTCCTTCTGCGAACGCCCGGTTAATCTAACGTGATAGGCCATGCTCGGCCTCAAACTCGGCAAAGAATTCCTCAGCAGGCATCATTCTCCCCTCGCGTGCGTCTTCCAATCCCTGGCGAATCCCTTCGATCGCATCCGCACGCGAGGCCAAATCCAGCAGCCGCTGGTACCCCTCAGCATCCTGCACTACCGCTGCCGCCTTCCCGTTAACCGTCACCACCATGGGGCGTTGTGTCGTCTTCAACTGTCGCATAAACTCCCCGGAACTGCGCCGGAATGCCGTGAGCGACTGAATATCTGTGGTCAGGTTCATCATGATTTGCTCCCCCTCTCGCTGATTCTGGTACTGACACTATCGAAGCACCTTTTTCAGTACGAGAATAGGTGCTTCTATCGAAAACTCCTGCCCCTACCCGGAGCCCTCAACTAGGGCCTGTTCACACTACCTGGGTGGTGGCGACGGGAACCAGTTTTTCTCAGTTCAAGGAGTGACCAGTGCGCTGTAACCGGTTACTGAAGCGAGGAGCGACGCCAAAATGGGGAAAACTGGCCCCGTCCCTTCGGGTTGCGGCGCAAATCGGGCCATACTTCGTTCTCGCCCTCAGCGGTGGGCTCGCCTCAGTCCTCGGGCTCGGCCTTGCGTGCCCAGAATTGCTTGGCCAGATTCACGCTCGCAACGCCATCCACTCAGGGAGTGTGAACAGGCCCTAATCCCGCCCCCGCTCGCTCCACCCAAACGCCCCCGGAATCAGCCGAATCCGCCGCGCCTCCCCCGGCAGCTCCACCACCGTCACAATGTCAAACCGCGTTCTCGGCGCCCGCTCGTCCCCCGGCAAGTGCCGCAGATACTGCTCCGCCAGCCGCCGCAGAATCTTCCGCTTGTGCTGGTCCACCGCCATCTGCGGTGCCGCCAGCCCCTCCGTTGTCCGCGTCTTCACCTCGATAAAGCACAGCACATCCCCCTGCCACGCCACCAGGTCCAGGTCCCCAGGCTCCGGCCCCTCATTCCACCGCCGCGCCACAACATGAAACCCCTCCCGCATCAGGAAGAACAGCGCCGCCAGCTCCCCGCGCTCCCCCGTCACCAGGTGCTCCGGCTTTTCCGGCACACGTCCGCGCTTGGCAGCCACCCAATCCGCCGCCGCCACTCCGCGCTCCAGCGCGTTCACACGCATATTTTTCAAGCTGAACAAGTTGCCGTCGATTTTCCCGCCTTTCCCCCCGAAAATGCAAATGAGCCGCGTCAGGGATCTTTCAGCTCCCCCCAGCGCGGCCCATCCTTCAACCAGTCAGCCTCGCCTCAGGCCCCCATCTCGGCCAGCTCCGCCACGTGACCCTGCTCCACTTCCACCTGCGTCAGCGCCTCTTCCAATATGTCCAGCGCCACCGTCGCCTCCTCTTCCGTCACCACCAGCGGCGGGCACAGTCGAATCGAAGTCTCCCCGCAGCCCAGCACCAGCAGGCCCTTTTCAAAGCAGATCTCCTCCACGCGATTCCGCAGCGCCGGCGCAGCCTCGCGCGTCGTCTTGTCCTTCACCAGCTCCAGGCCAATCATCAACCCCCGCCCGCGCACATCGCCCACCATCGGATGCGTCTTCTTCCAGCCTTCCAGCCGCTCCAGAATCTGGGAACCCACTTTCGCCGCATTGGCCATGCCCCCGCGCTCCAGCACATCCAGGGTCGCCATCGCCGCGGCAATCGCCACCGGATTACCCCCATACGTCGACGCATGAGACCCCGGAACCCAGTCCATAATCTCCGCCCGCGTCATGCACACGCTCAGCGGCATCCCCGAGGCAATCCCCTTGGCCATGCACACAATATCCGGCTGCACGCCGGTATGCTCCACCGCCCACCACTTCCCGGTTCGACCCACGCCCGACTGCACCTCATCCACCACCAGCAATATCCCGTGCCGGTCGCAAATCGCCCGCAGCTCCTGCATAAAGTTCGTCGGAGCCACCACGTACCCGCCTTCGCCCTGGATCGGCTCCACAAAAATCGCGGCAACCTCCTCTGGCGGCAGCGTCGTCTTGAACAGCTTCTCCTCGATAAATCGCGCGCAGCCCAGCGCAAACTTCTCTTCCGCCTGCGCACCGCCCGTACAGCCCCGGTACGCATACGGATACCGCACATGCGTCACGCCCGGCACGAAGGGCCCAAACCGTCGCTTCTGCTGCGGCTTCGACGCCGTCAGGCTCAGCGCACCCATCGTCCGCCCGTGGAATGCTCCGTAGAACGCAAGGATGTTCTGCCGCTTCGTGTGGTATCGCGCCAGCTTCAGCGCGCACTCCACCGCCTCCGCGCCGCTGTTGCCGTAGTAGAACTTGTGCGGCCCCGGCATCGGCGCAATCGCCGACAGCCGCTCTGCCAGCGCCGGCATCAGCTCATAGTAGAAGTCCGTGCCAGACAGGTGAATCAGCTCCGCCGCCTGCGCCTGGATCGCCGCCACCACCTCCGGATGACAATGCCCCGTCGAGGCCACCGCAATCCCCGCCGCAAAGTCCAGAAACTCGTTCCCATCCACGTCCTCTATCCGCAGCCCGCGCCCCCGCTTGGCCACCAGCGGATAGCCCCGCGTATAGCTCGGGCTCATCAGCAACTGGTCGCGCGCCACCAGCGCCGCCGCCTTCGGTCCGGGCACAGGCCCCTTCAGCTTGGGACCAACCTGCTTGTAAAGCTCCGAATGCACCATGAGAATCCTCCTCTGTGGTTGCGGCAGGCATCACGCCCGCTTCCTGAATCCTCCGCCTGCGCCCATCCCCTTACATTTCAGACTCGCGCCGGATACACCTCCGGCATGCGCTTCTCAATGCTCGTTCGGGAAATAAGGGAAAACGCCACTGATTACCGGGCATGGCAGTCGGGAAACGCCACCTTCTTCGGCAGCCGCTCAGGGAGAAAGGGTTAGTCCCCGGAGAAGAGATTGGGCCGGGTCTGGCAAGGCAGCAGTCCCGCAAGCAAAGCCCCGCCGCTCCACTCCGCAGCCGTCTTCGTCGCTCTCCACGCCATCTTCCGCATAGCCCCTCGATGCGCTGAGCATACCACGCCCTCATAGCGGATAGCGAGGGGGATTCCTGCCCCCAATCCCTTCGCCCTCGACGTACGGCCCTGGCCCATGCGCTACGATAGACCAAACCATGCCCACGTCCGTCGCAAAATCGAATCCCCAAGCCGGCCGCGCAGCATCCCTCGCCTCCATCCTCTTCGCCTTCGCCTGCGTCTACCTCTTCTGGGGATCCACATACACCGCCATCCGTATCGGCTCCCAGCAACTCCCCGCCTTCCTGCTCTCCGGCGTCCGCTTCCTCGTCGCAGGCTCCATCCTCCTGCTCTGGTGCCGCTTTCGTGGGCTCCGCATCCGCCTGCCCCTGGCCAGCATGGCCTCGCTCGGCGTCATCGGCTTCTTTCTCCTCGCCGGCGGCAATGTCAGCCTCGTCTACGCGGAAAAATCCATCCCCAGCGGACTCGCCTCGCTCATCTTTGCCGCCACCCCCATCTACGTCGCACTCCTCGAAATGCTTCTCCCCCACGGCGAACCCCTCAGCCGCCGCGGATGGCTTGGCGTTATCCTGGGCTTCGCAGGCATCATCACCCTGCTCGCCCCCGACCTCACCAGCCTCGCGCACGACGGCATCTTCACCGACACCCCCCGCATCCTCGGCATCGTCGCCTGTCTCGCCGGAGCTCTCTCCTGGACCATCGGCAGCCTCTACTCCCGCCGCAAACGACTCCCCGTCAACAGCTTCGTCGCCGCCGCCTGGCAAATGGTCCTGGCAGGCGTCTTCAACCTCTTCCTCGGCTCCGCACTCAACCAGTGGCCCCTGGCCCACTGGAACCACGACTCCATCGGCTCTCTCGCCTGGCTCATCACCGGCGGCTCCCTCATCGGATACTCCAGCTACGTCTACCTCCTCGAACACGTCCCCATGGCCAAGGTCGCCACCTACGCCTACGTCAACCCCATCGTCGCCGTCCTGCTCGGCGTCCTCGTCCTGCACGAACGCCTCAACACCCCCGAACTCATTGGCATGGCCGCCATCGTCCTCGCCGTAGCCCTGCTCACCTCCGCCCAAATCAAAGCCCCAACCGCAAAAGGGCAGCCCATCCAGCCCACCCCGGCCGAACAGACTGCCCTCGATGAATCCCCAAGCTGACAACTTGCGCTCTACGCCACACGGATGGTCACGGATGCCTTGAAAGGGCACTTCTTAAGCGGCCGTTGAATGACATGTAACTTCCTGATTCTCAAATCAGCAGCATGGGCCGGTTAGGTTCATCCCCAGCACAAATTTGCACAAAATCCTTGTTCGGAAGGTTGCGTGATTGGGCTGAAATTTCCCCCATTGCCGACGATTCGTTCACGAACAGGCTCCTATTCAACAGGACAGGAGTCCTTACTAAACGGAAGCTTTTTCTTGTCGCCCAAGGCGAACGTGAGTTTTATCGTTGTTTGCACCTCGACAGGTTCACCGCGCAAGAAATAGGGGCGATACTTCCACTCTCGGACGGCCTTGATCGAAGCTTCCTGTAGAATCTCTGGGCCACATTCAGCGTGAAGGTCCAGAATCTCCCCGGTCTTGGAAATTGTGGCCCTAAGGATCACAATTCCGGATATGCGGGCAGCCTTGGCTATTCCTGGGTATTTCGGCTCAACCTTGTGGATCAGCAGGCCAACCGCTGCATTTTCAGGAATGATGATGGGCTTCGAATCGGACCGGGGAATATTCGCCGGAGTGTCAGCAAGAACGGCATCGTCAGAGAAATCGCCGCTGAGGCCCGACGCGGGCTCATGCACGCTCGATTCATCGAAATGAAGTTGCCTCTGGTTCTGCCCATCCGCGCAAATTGGAATCACCGTGATGAAAACCAAAGCTGCTGAGAAACTTCGGAGTTTGTGCTTCACAGGAGTGCAACCGCCTTTTTGGGATAACCGAGATTCTACCTGAATAGAGCTAGAGGCTAGAGGCTAGAAGCTAAAAGCGGCTCTTCACTGCTTCCCCGCCGTAAACACCCCAGCCGGAACCAGCGCCGTCGGCTTGTCGCCGTCCAGCGTAATCTGCCCCTGCTCAAACGTGGCCAGGTCCCCACCGTCCTTCACAATTCCCACCCAGCACACCGCCGCCTTGTTCAGCAGCCCGCACACCGTCTCCACAATGAAGGACTGGCTGAAATCCGCCTTTGCCGTCGCCTGGTCCCGCTCCACCCACAGGTCATGGCTGCCCGAGTGAAATGTCTTGGTCAGCGAAAACTGAATATCGAAGGGCTGGCTCAGCCCGCTCGCCACACTCGCGCCAAATCCAGCCAGATCCTCCGGCGGCAGCCTCTGCCCGTAGCAGGCAAACGGCAGAGCCATCGCCACAATCATCCCCGAAGCCGAAACATGCCGCAGCGTCATGTCCATCTGCGCGCAGTTGGCGCTCTGCTTGCCCTCGTCGCTCTTGGCCGCCTCCGCCGCCTGCTGCTTCACTTCCGGCAGGCTCGCGCCCGTATCCATCAGAACCCAGTCCTGCGGATACGCAAAGCTATACCCCAATTCGCTCTTGTAGCTCTTCGCCTCGGCAACCGAGCCAGCCTTCGCGCTCCCCGCCGTCTGCGCCACTCCGGCCAAACTCGCCAGCAATACAAATCCACTCAAAATAATCCGCTTCATAGTCCCTCAGTCCCTCGTATCGTGACCGTCTCATTCGGGAATCACCCGTATGAAGATTGGCTGCCCACGGTCCCTCGCTCTTGGGGACCGGGGAGAGTGCAAATCCACATGGTCACGGTACTAGTCCCCGGAGAGTGTACCACCGCCGCCAACACCCAGCGCGTGATGCAACGCAGCTACTGCAACAGCAACACGCTCGCCGCCGACAATATCCCGCCAATCCCAAACGCCATCCCGATAAACCAGTACAGCCGCTGCTTGGTCAGCAGCGTAATCGAGCAAACCACCAGCGCAATCTCCAGCAGCGCCTCGCCCAGGTCAAAGCGATTCGCCTTCAGCTCCGCCTGCTCCACCTTCGCCTCCAGCGACTCAGCCTTTTCCTTGTCGCCAGGGAGCTCCTTTTCCCACTTGTCGATGTGCTCCTTGTCGCGCCCGGCAATCTTCTTCGCGCCGTCCTTATCCGTCAGCGCCACCACCGAAAGCAAATCCATCATCTGCCCCGTATCGCTCTCCCGGATCTTCTTCGCCTGGTACTCATTCCACTGGTCCGTCGCCTGGTTCTGGCTCAGCACCGCCTCGGTATGCGTCCTGTGTCCCAGCACCGTCGTCACCGCCACCAGCACCGCCAGCAGACTCATCGTAAACGCCACCGGCCGCATCGCCGCCGAAGATGCCTTCTCCGCGTTCTCCTGCAATTCCTGCCCTTCGTTCGCTTCCATCCCTGTCCTTTACAAGTCTTCCGGGCTCAGGCCCGTCTGTTTCGCAATCTTTGCCACCATGACTTGGCCTATCTCCACGCCGTCATGAAAGGCCCACGTAAATTCGTATGGGTAGTCCGGATGCACAAGCTGCTTGTGGGATCCGCACTTGCTGGTCCTCGGCTTTTCCACCCAGCCAAGCTGCATCAGCGCCCGCAACACAACCCCAGCACTCTTTGACGGCCAGTTTACCTGCTTGCCCATGCATCTAGGATGAGCCGGACAAGACAGTATTCGCAGTGGAAAGCCGGGCAAATCCGGAGCAAGCCCCGGCCGCTCAGATTCATCGAATGCTATCGAATTGATAAAAGATAGGCTAGGGCCTGTTCAGGTGCACTCTGTTCCAGCTCAATCTGGTCAGCAATCACCCGCAGCGCAAGCGCCTCAACCCGTGACCGAGCTTCCTGCTGATTGCTCCCGTACGCCAGCACTCCAGGAAGGCTCTCGATCTCCGCGATCCAACGGCCGTCAATTTCCCGGTCGAACACAATCTCGCACTCCATCGCATCCCTCCGCATCGACCGCAATCGACTCACCACCCCTTGTCCATCAGCTTACGCAAAAACGCATCCCCACGCGCCTACTTCCGCTTCCAACGCACGCCCTCGCGCGAATCCTCAATCACCACACCCTTGGCCGCCAGCTCATCCCGAATCTCGTCCGACCTCTTGAAGTTCCGCTGCTTCCGCGCCAAGTTCCGCTCCGCAATCAGACCCTCAATCTCCGCGTCCCTCAATCCCTGCCGCACCAGCAGCTCCGGCGCAACCTTGTCCATCATCCCGTTCGCCTCGGCCCACTTCAGCGCCTCGGCCGTCGGCGCCGCATCGTTGTCCGCAATCACCGCAAACACAGCATCGAACTTGTCCAGAACCGCCAGCACTCGCTCCCGGTCCCCGCCCAGCACACCGCCCAAATCCAGCGCCCCATTCACCGCCCGCACCAGGTCAAATATCGGTGCCCGCGCCTCGGCCGTATTCAGGTCGTTCTCCAGCGCCGCCACGTACTCCGCTTCAGCCCTTATTGCCGCACCCTGCAACGCCTCGCTCGTTCCTTCACCCAGGGTCGCACTCTTCAGCCGCTCCACAAACGTCCGCAGCCGATCGATCGCGTTTGTCGCCTCCGTCAGCCCCTCAAACGTAAAGTTCAACTGGTGCCGGTACGGAACCGAAATCAGCGCCAGCCGGATCGCAGACGCCTTGTAACCCTTCAGCAGCAGATCCCGCAGCGTGAAAAAATTCCCCTCCGACTTCGACATCTTCCGCCCGTCCACCAGCAGAAATCGCACATGGAACCAGTGCCGCGCAAACGGCTTGTGCGTCACGCTCTCGCTCTGCGCAATCTCGTTCTCGTGGTGCGGAAACATCAGGTCTTCCCCGCCCGCGTGCAGGTCAAAGCTCTCCCCCAAATACTTCATCGCCATCGCCGAGCACTCCAGGTGCCACCCCGGCCGCCCTGTCCCAAGCGGAGTCTCCCAGCTTGTCTCCCCCGGCTTGGTCGCCTTCCAAAGCGCAAAATCCCGTGCTGAGTCCTTCTCGTACTCGTCCACGTCCACCCGCGCCCCGTCCGTCATCCCTTCCAGGTCCTTCTTGCTCAGCTTCCCGTACTCCGGAAACGCTGCCAACCGGAAATACCAGCTCCCATCCTCCGTCTTGTACGCCGCGCCAGCCTCCGCCAGCCGCTCCACCAGCTCCGTCATCTCCGGGATATGTTCCGTAGCCCGCGACAGAACCTCCGGCCGCTCCACCCGCAAGCTCTCCAGATCGTCCAGAAACGCCTGCGTATACTTCGCCGTGTACTCCCCAATCGGTACACCCGCCGCTGCCGCGTTCCGGATAATCTTGTCGTCCACATCCGTAATATTCATCACGTGGCGCAGCGCCATGCCTTCCAGCTCCAGCGCCCGCCGCAGCACGTCCACCTGCAAAAATGTCCGGAAGTTCCCAATATGCCCATAGTCGTACACCGTCGGTCCGCAGGCATACATCCGCAGCACTCCGCCCTCGGCAGGCGTCAGCTCATCCACTTGTCCACTCAAAGTATTGAATAATCGCACGGTCATCGAAAGGTCTTCACCCCGGGCTTTTCCCCCGAAAATAGGCATGCTCAGCCCGTCTGTACCCTCCGATTGTAGCAGCGCAACGCTTCCAGCTACTGCCCGCAACCACCTCCCCATGTCATCCACTCCCCCATTTCCCCGTCTATCCACCAGCAGCAACAGGCTACCCGCTACAAACAGGTATCCTCAACTTAGGCACCACTTCGCACCACCAGATGGGAGCAGGCACGGCATGGCAATCATCACGCGGACGATCCCTGCGCTCTTCCGCCATCGCCTTCCCTTCTCCCTCCACTTCCTGGCCCTCGTCCTCATCCTGCTCGCAGCCACCGCCCCCGCCCAGCAGATCGCCCACCAGACCCAGCTTCCACCCGACCCCTCCGCCAGCCTCCCCGCCACACTCCAGGGCTCCATCACCAACGCCGATGGCGCCGTCTACGAGGGCGTCCTTATCACCCTCTCCCAGCCCACCGCGCCCGACCGCACCGCCACCACTGACTCCAACGGACACTTCCGATTCACCGGCCTCCTGTCTGGCCCCTACACCCTCACCGTCACCTCTGGCGGATTCACCGCCCGCCAGCTCACCGGCTCCCTCGCTCCCGGCCAGGACGCCCAACTCCCCGCCATCGTCCTCGCCATGGCCACCGCCACCAGCGAAGTCCGCGTCACCTCGGAATCCCGCATCGAAGTCGCCCAGATGGAACTCCACGAGGAAGAGCAGCAACATGTCCTCGCCGTAATCCCCAACTTCTACGTCGTCTACGACCCCAACGCCCCGCCGCTCACCCCCCACCAGAAGTTCCACCTCGCCTGGCGCAATGAAATCGACCCCTTCGGCATCCTCATCACCGGCGCTGCCGCCGGCATCGAACAGGCTGAAGGCGACTTCAAAGGATACGGCGAGGGCGCTCAAGGCTACGGAAAGCGCTTCGGCGCCGCCTACGCCGACGACTTCATCGGTAACATGCTCGGCGGAGCAATCCTTCCCAGCCTCTTCCACCAGGACCCCCGCTACTTCTGGAAGGGCTCCGGCACCAAAAAATCCCGAGTCCTCTACGCCATCGCCAACTCCGTCATCTGCAAAGGCGACAACGGCCACTGGCAGTTCAACTACTCCGGCATCCTCGGCGGCGTCGCATCCGCCAGCATCTCCAACCTCTACTACCCCGCTGCCGACCGCAACGGCGTCTCCCTGACCGTTGAAAACACCGGCCTCGGAATCCTCGGCAGCGCCGTCGGCAACATCTTCCAGGAGTTCGTAGCCCGCCACTTCACCCCCGGCACCAAATCCGCAAAGCCATAACGGGCTCCATGAAGAGTACGGACTTCGTGAAGAGTTCCGACTTCACGAAGGGTACGGGCTTCAGCCCGGACACAAAAGTCACCCAAAAGCAACGCGGCTTTAGCCGCCGAGGGCAGCGAAAGCTCTGCCGCACCCAAACTCCGTACTATGATGAGCCATGAGCTTCCCCCGCCCCCTGGCTTCTCTGATCCCTGCCATTCTCGTCCTCGCCACCGCACCCGCCCTGCACGCCCAATCTCCGGCCCAGGCAGCCCAGGCCTACACCGCTGCCCATCGGGCCCAGCTCACCACCGCCTTCCAGGCCTTCCTCACCATCCCAGACGTCGCCGCGGACCCCGCCGGCCTCCAGCGCAACGCCGATTTCCTCCTCGCCCAGCTCCAGCAACGCGGCGTCCAGGCCCAGCAACTCACCCTCCCCGGCACCCCGCCCGTCGTCTATGGCGCCATCGACACTCCCGGCGCCGTGCACACCATCCTCCTCTACGCCCACTACGACGGCCAGCCCGTCACCCCCGCCGACTGGGACACTCCACCCTTCGCCGCGCCCGTCCGCCTGCTCAACGGCGAGCCCCGCGTCTACGCCCGCGGCGCTGGCGACGACAAGGCCGCCATCTTCGCCCAACTCTCCGCCCTCGACGCGCTCAAAGCCTCTGGCATCGCCCTCCACGCCAACATCCGCTTCCTCTGGGAAGGGGAAGAGGAAGCCGGCTCGCTCCACCTCGAACAGATCCTCACCGCTCATCGCGACCTCGTCCACGGCGACGTCCTCATCGTCTGCGATGGCCCCATCGACCAGAGCGGCCGACAGTCCGTCGTCTTCGGCGCGCGCGGAGACACGCACGTCGCCATCACCGTCTACGGCCCCCATCACGGACTCCACAGCGGTCACTACGGCAACTGGGCGCCCAACCCCGCTCTCATGCTCGTCCACCTCCTCGCCGGCATGAAAGACGACAACGGAAACATCCTCATCCCCCACTTCTACGACGGCATCCAACCCCTCTCCACCATCGAAAAACAAGCCCTCGCCGACGCTCCCCTCAACGACCCCATGCTCCAGGACGCCTTCTGGCTCGGCCACACCGAAAGCGGCGGCCTGCCCCTGCTCCAGTCCATCAACCAGCCCTCCCTCAACATCAACGGCATCTCCTCCGGCCAAACTGGCCCTCGCGCCGCCAACGTCGTGCCCCCCACCGCCACCGCCGACATCGACCTCCGCCTCGTCGTCGGCATCGACTGGCGCACCCAGCAGCAGCGCCTCGTCGACTACATCCGCTCCCAGGGCTACTTCGTCGTCGCGTCCGAGCCAACCAAAGAGATCCTCACCGCCCACCCCCGCGTCGCCCGCGTCACACTCGACCCAGCCAGCTACAATGCCATCCGCACCCCCATGGACCTGCCCATCTCCCAGGAGGTAATTCACGCCGTCACTGCCGCCCGCGGCCACGTCGTCCTGCTCCCCACCATGGGCGGCAGCGTCCCCATGGAGGGCATGATCCGAGCCACCGGAGCCCCCGCCATCACCGTCCCCATCGCCAATTACGACGACAACCAGCACGCCGCCAACGAAAACCTCCGCCTCCAGAACCTCTGGGACGGAGTCCAGACCATCGCCGCCCTCCTCACCATGCCGTAAGCCAATTCGAAGCCCACCTCAAACTTCCGGATGACACTCCGGAATCCGGGTATCTTAAAATAGTCTTGTTACCCGCGGGGGTGCCATCAGTCACCCCGGAGACAGGAATCGATCGATGACCATCAAGACCGCTCTTACGGAATCCATGAACACCGCCGCCGCCAAGGCCGGACTCACCCTGCTTTCCGCCACCGAAGGCAAGGACTTCCACGGCCACCCCACCGCCGTCTTTGAGCTCGCCCTGCACAACGCCGGTCCCGACGCCCGCAACCTCCGCCTCGAGCTCTCCGAAGAGTTCAACTTCAACAAGCCCGACCTGCTGCCCACCATGACAGCGCATCTCGCCGAGGAAGCCAAGCGCCTCCGCAATCCCCGCCCCGACGCATACGTCACCCTTGCCGGCATCCCCATCGCGCTCAAGAACTTCCGCTGGCCCTTCCACCGCTCCACCTCCGGCGCGGATACCTACATCGTCCATGGCGAGGTCCGCCTCGAAGACGGCACAGAATCCCCGCTTCATGCCCTCGTCTCTGCTGCCATGACCGTCACCATGGCCGAGATCGTCCCCGCCGCCGAGCAGCCCTACGCCGAAACCTTCCTCTACAACGCCACCCGCAAAACCCTCGACCAGGGCCAGATGGAGCTCGTCAAAAGCGGCAACCGCCAGCCCGTCTTCATCACCACCCGCTACTACAGCCGCTGGCAAAAGAAGTTCTTCTTCAACGACACCGACGACAAAGCCCGCCTCGAATACCTCCTCCTCAAGACCTACTGGCTCTCCGGCGTTCTCGGACAAAGCCGCCCCGTCTGGATCGCCGACCCCCGCGATGCCCAGTACCTCAACACCACCGAGGCTGACCTGCTCCGCATGGCCGCCGACGAGGCCGGCGCTGGCCTCATCACCCTCACAGGCGAGTACGCAGCCCCCACCCCGGCACTCATGGCCCGCGCCGAAGACTACTCCGCCCGCCTCCACAAAGCCCTCGAAATCACCAAACCCACCTTCAACGAATCCATGCGCTCCGGCCACGCCAATATGTAGGTCTGGCGGTGGGCGTGGTTTGTGTCATCGTTGTGACATTGTTGGATTGCGCTTGTGACGAATTATGCGTGCGGACGGTGCCGCTTGTCAATGGAGATGGTGCCAGCGCGGACCACGTTTGGGCTGCGTCCAATGGCGCAAGAGCAAGCTGGCCCCCCTAAATGGGAAGCCAGCCGGTGAAGCAATGTGAGGAGCACCAGCGGAGAACCTTGCGGCCGGTGCGGGTGACGACAATGAGGGTGATGGCGCACGGGTGGAAAAGGCTGCACCCGCAGGTATGACAAACTGACCCATACATTTTTTGCTGTTTCATGATGTGGCTTTTGCACGGCGAGTCAGGGGCGAGCGAAGCGAGGGCGAAGCCTTTACCCTTGACCGTCGTGCTACATCATGAAAAGAAACAGCAAAAAAACACTGTGTGCGAGGGCTGACCAAAGGGAAGCCGGTGCGACCACCGGGAGCATGGCCACGCTGATTCCCTGGGGTGGGGGTGGGGAGTAGGGGGGTGGTCAGGCTTTTGTTGTTGCGGTTGCTTGTTCTTTATAGGCGGTTGCTTTGTATGGTTTTTCCCGGAGCGGGTCGGAGCGCCGGGCCGGTTTGGCTTTTGGCCCGGTGCGGAGATGCCGCGTGCAGCGCCGGGGGCGAAGCCTCCCGCGCGACCGCACGCGGCACGCGAGCTGGGGGAGTGGCCAACGGCCACGGAGGCGGCGAAGCGCCCCCGCAAGGGGATGTGCGAGCGGCCAGTGAGCATGGAGCGAAGCCGGCCTCGAGGGCGGCTGCGCGCTGTGCGAGCGTGCGAGCGAAGCGAGAGGCGCGGTCCTATCGCGCCGGTGGCCGGAGCACCCGGAGCAAGCCCGTACCCGGCCGCAGGACGTGCCACGCGCAGGGCGCGTGATGCGCACGGCCAAGGGCGGGGGCGGGAGGGTGAGGGCACGGACGCGCGAGCGAAGCGAAGCATAGCGCCGTGACCCGAACCCGACCGCAGCACCGCGTATAGTTTTGTCTGGTGTATCTATAGTTCTTTATGGTTCTTCCTTCGCGCTTCGCTGGCTGCACGCGCGACCAGCCTGTCACGTCTGCTGCCAAGTTCCGGATGCCAGTCCTAGAGCAAGTCGAGGAGCTCCAGCACCGAGGTCAGCCGCTCTTTGGCGGCGCGGTGGAGTGTGGTCGCCGTGCGCATGGATATGCCGATCGTTTCGGCGCAGTGCTGGATCGAATACCCGTCACACTCGCGCATCATGAGGATGGATAACTCTCCCGCAGGAAGCCGCGCCAACGCTCGCTCCATATCGACTTGCTGGCAGATGGCGGCGGCGCGAAGCGCCGCGCTTCGCTCTGCCGATGGTCTGCCACGCCCTGGGTCGTACTCGCTTTGTCGGGTGGCTTTCCGGAGTCTTTGGACATAGCGGCGCAAGGCGGCGATTGCGAGGAGTTCCGGTGGAGTTCTTCCGGTGCCGCTCCGGTCCCACATGGGTCTCATGGCGTGCAATTCCATGCGGCAAACGTAACACATCGGGCTTCGCCCCCGCGAATCCCGATGTGGTTTGGCCATCAAATTGCTAGGCGTGTTCTTTCGTTGTCCGCTCGGGCCGGTCGCAAGCCGCGATTACGCGGCTGGCGACTGCCCTTGCTTCCTCCCACATCTGCGCTCGGTCATCCAGCGTGGCTATCTCCCAAAGATCTTGGGCGGCTGCGTTGAAGATGGTCGCAAGTCTGGCGGTTGCAGCGGCTGAGTGTTGGATGAGTGGCCCGTTGTAGTACTTGCTTTGACTACTCACTTGGCACCGCCTTGCCGGAGCACCGTTAGGGCGACCTGCGCCGCATAAAGCAAGGCCCCGCCTTGCTTGCCGTCAATCAGCTCCGCATTCATGCCGGCGACGATACAGGCAATTGCCGAGGTAACACGTTCGGTTGAATCCATGATCGGAATCGAGAGCTTGAATGCCATGATTCCGCGGGCGCGGGTTTCCCGCGCCGTGAGCCCTTGCCCTTCCGCGTGCTTGATGGCGCGGTCCATGGCCTTGATGCACGCGTCGACCGCCGCGACGGCGGCGGGGGGCTGTTGCGTCATGGCTTTTGCGTAGGTGATTTCAGGGTTGTTTTTCTGCAATGTATGCCTCCCGAATTGGTTCGAGTTCTTCCCTTGTTGGTTGGTTGCCGAGTTGGCCGAGGTACCAGACTGTTGAAGCGAGGCTGGTGTGCCCGAGCAAGGATTGGACCTTGCGCAAGTCGCCCGTTCTTGTGTAGAGAGTTCTCGCCGAGGTCCGACGCAGGTCATGGATTCCCCAACGCGTTGACACTTCTGCCACCTTCTTCGCTTTGATGAGATCATGGCTTACGGTTGAGGCGTGCGGTTGCATTTGCTGGCGGTTGAAAACCGCCAGCAACGGCTGGTCTTTCGCTGCCAGATGTGCCGCGTAGGCGAGTTCCTCGCGCAGTCTGGTGGTCATTTGCACGCGGTACGTCGTGTGCCGTTTTGTTCTTCCGGTGAGTTCGTTTGCCTCAAAGTTGATGTTGTTGTTGGTCAGTTTGACGATGGTGCCACACCGCAGGGCCGCGTCCCGGGCGAGTAGCATCGACAGTCTTAGCCGTGGCGTAGCCACGGCTAATACTCTGTCAAATTCCTCGACCGAGACGATGCGCTCCGAAGGCACGACGGTTGGCACGATAGGGTAACCATCGGGGTTTGCTGGGCATCCCAGCAGCGCGAGTCTGTGTCTCAGCACGGAGTGCTGAGACACGCGTGTCGACGGTGCCATGCTTTCCCAACTTTTGCAAAATGTGTTGACCATGGCGGCGGTCACATCTTGCGGATAAAGGTGACCCAGCTTGCGCTTGATTTGCTGCGTTATCACGCGCTCTTGGTGACGGATGGGTTCTCGCCATTCGGTGACGATTGCGCCGATGGTGGCGGGGTTTGTGTCCATCGGCGCGACTGGGGGCGTGGGCGGTTGTCACGCTCCCATGCCTCTGCTTCCTTTTTGGTTGCGAAGCTTTTTCTAATCCTTCCAGTCACTTGCGCTATATCGACCTGCCAGGCTTTGCCGCGTTTTCGGATTGCCATGTGCTTTCCTTAGTGCGCTCCGGCCACGCCAATATGTAACCTGTCATCCATCAGGCAGCACAAAGGGCACCCACTCGGGTGCCCTTTGTCGTTTCCTGGGTCGTTTGGTCCTACCCCATCACGGAGTTCCCACACCCCGAGCAAAACCGCGCCCCAGCCGGATTCACATGCCCGCAATTCCCGCAAGCCACCAGCGGCCCCTCATGCGCAACCGCCGGCGTCTGCACGCTCACATACACCGGCGGCGCATACCCCGGCGCAACCCACCCCGGATACCCCGCCCAGCCCGGCACGCCAATCCCCAGCGCCGTGGCAATCGCCACCGCCTGCATCGCGTTGTACATCCGCACCCGACCCGGCATAAAGAAGCACTCAATCACGCCCAATATCGCCGGTATCCCCGTCCAGCTGAACAGGATATACACAATCCCCCACCCCACCCGCCCCAGGTAGAAGTGGTGCACCCCAAAGCATCCCAGAAAGAACGCCAGCAACACTCCCACCACTTCATCCCGGCGCACCGACTGGTACTGCATCTGAAATACCTGCTGCGGACTCGGATACGGCATCGTACTCATCGCAATTTCCCTCTGCAAAACAATACGCCGCCCACCCCAAACAAGTTCAATCCCCCGGCCGTTTCTTCCCCTGTGCTACGATTTCCCTCGCAGACCCAACCCCTCCCGAGGCCCCATGCAACGTCGCCACTTCGTCAAATCCTCCCTCCTCGCCCTCAGCGCCACGCCATTCGCCAACTCCCTGCAGGGCTTCAGCCAGCCCGCCAATCCGCCCGTCAAGCGCCTCCTCGTCATGACCAAATGCCACTTCGACGCCGGCTTCATTGACACCCAGGCAAACGTCGTCCAGCGCTACTTCACACAGTTCTTCCCCCAGGCCATCACCCTTGCCGACCAGCTTCCCGCCCAACCCGGATACATCTGGACCACCGGCTCCTGGCTCCTTTACGAATACCTCGAGCAAGCCTCCCCCGCAGACCGCCGCCGCATGGAATCCGCCATCGCAGCCGGACACATCGCCTGGCACGCCCTGCCCTTCACCTGGCAATCCGAGCTCCTCGACCCCTCGCTCGTCCAGTCCTCCATCGGCCTCGCCCGCTCCCTCGACGCCCGCTTCGGCGCCCACACTACAGGCGCAAAAATGACCGACGTCCCCGGCCACACCCGCGGCCTCATCGCCCCGCTCGCCGCCGCCGGCATCACCTTCCTCGACATCGGCGTCAACGACGCCAGCACCCCCGCCGATCTGCCCCCCATCTTCACCTGGAAAAACCGCGCCGGCAACACCCTCACCGTCCTCTACCACCACGGCTACGGCACCGTCACCCAAATCCCCGGCTCCGACCTCGCCGTAGCCATCATCGTCCGCGACGACAACTCCGGCCCCCACACGCCTCAGGAGGTCGCCACCCTCCACGCCGATCTAGCCAAACGCTTCCCCGGTGCGGAAATCCGCGCCGCCAGCCTCACCACCATCGCCAACGCCGTCCAGCCCTTCGCCGCCCATCTCCCCCTCATCACCGACGAAATCGGAGACTCCTGGATCCACGGCATCGCCAGCGATCCCCTCAAAGTAGCCCGCTACCGCGAAATCGTCCGCCTCCGCCAATCCTGGATCGCCCGCGGCCAGCTCCACCCCGGCAACCCCACCGACCTCAACCTCCTCCGCAAACTCCTCCTCGAGGTCGAGCACACCTGGGGTACCGACACCAAAACCTGGCTCGACTTCGACCATTACCTCCCCGCCGACCTCGCCCCAATGCTCCCCACCCCCCACTACCAGGTCGTCCTCCATAGCTGGGACGAAAAACGCCAGGACCTCCTCGACGGCATCGCCACCCTCCCCGCACCCCTCCGCGCAGAAGCCGAAACCGCCCTCAAATCCATCGACACCGTCGCAGAGCCACGCCTCACCACCCCCTCAGCTCCCGGCCTGCCCATCCAAACCACCCACTTCACCCTCACCATCGACCCCGCCACCGGAGCCATCCACCAGCTCCGCAACCGCAAATCCGGCCGCGAATGGGCCTCCCCAACCCACCCGCTCGCACTCTTCACCTACCAAACCCTCTCCCAGGCCGACTACAACCGCTTCTTCGCCAACTACCTCCGCAGCTCCGCGGACTGGGCATTCCAGGACTTCGGCAAGCCCAACATCGACCGCTTCGGCGCCGTCTCCCGCGACTGGCAGCCCGCCCTCGTCGCCTTCCAGTCCACCCACGACGACCACGCCGACCACATCCTCGTCCAGCTCCGCTTCCCCGACGCATCCCCCCAGGTCGCCGCGCCCGCCCGCGCCTGGCTCGCCCTCACACTGCCCCACAGCGAGCCCACACTCGACTTCGCCGCCTCCTGGTTCGACAAGCCCGCCACCCGCATGCCCGAGGCCCTCTGGCTCACCTTCAACCCCCTCGTCGAAGACCCCTCCGCCTGGCTCATGGACAAGTGCGGCGAGCAAATCGCTCCCCTTGAAGTCGTCTCCGGCGGAGGCCGCCACCTCCACGCCCTCGCCACCGGCATCCGCAACCAGTCCACGGCAGGCACTTTCGCCCTCGAAACCATCGACGCACCCCTCATCGCCCTCGGCGAGCGCTCCCCGCTCAACTTCTCCCACGCCCAGCCCAACCTAACCTCCGGCATCCACGCCAACCTCTACAACAACGCCTGGGGAACCAACTACATCATGTGGTTCAGCGAAAACATGCGACTCCGCTACCGCATCCGCTGCTAACCCCGTGTCCGTTTCCTTGCGAGGAATTGGACCCGGGATTCGGTTGTCCCAGGTTGCGAGTGAACCTCAATAACCTAAGATGAGCGCCCCGACAAAGCCGCCTAAGTTCTCGCCCTGGTTTTGTGCTCCGCCATCAACGGCAACTCCCTTTCAACACGAAGGAATTGCCGAGTAGCCGACCAACCGCCCGGAACTCGTGACCGGCTCATTTTCCGAACCAACTGTTACGATCAAAAGGCGTGTGAGATCAAGGCCAACCTTCTGGTTCCATGGTAGCTTCAGCCAAGTCTTAAAATGGGTGACGAGATGTTGACGAAGAGTGTGCCGCCTGAGAAGCCTGTTCCAGCGGTCGAGGACGAACAAGCAAAAGAGACAACATTTGAGGCGGTCGCCAGCATTTGCTCGGTGCTGGTGGTGGGCCTGTTCATCCTCACATTTCTGGGTCAGAACATGGTCATTCCTTCGGGATCGATGGAGAAGTCCCTGCTGGTGGGCGACCACCTCTTGGTTGACCACATCACGCTGGCCCCACCGGCCAGGTGGATGCCGCTGGTTCACTACCGCGAACCGCAACGCGGCGATATCGTGGTCTTCCACAAGCCCGTCAATCAGCCTGGTATTGATGCCACGGACGCCGACGGAACACCACAATACACCACCCTCGTGAAGAGGTTGATTGGCGTACCGGGAGATCATATTCATCTGCACAACGGCATTGTGTTTGTGAATGGCGTCGCACAGCCCGCGGAATTTGCGCAGCCGACAACGGCGGACAACTTCAACGAGTTCCTCGACGATTTCCCCGCAGAACCTCCAGCCGGTGTGCCCGGGACAACAGAATCGTGGGCCGTGAACTTTCCCAGTTATATCCAGGACGGCGACCTGGTGGTTCCACCCGGCATGTATTTCATGATGGGCGACAACCGCCATAACAGCCTGGACTCGCGCTACTGGGGCTTCGTGCCGCGCGCCAACATACTTGGCCGTCCGCTGTTCAACTATTGGTCGTTCGAGGCCTCAGACGGCCAACTTGAACAAACAGGCCTCGGTCCCAAACTCGCGTGGTTCGGCCACGTTCTGCTCCACTTCTTCCCGGACACGCGCTGGAAACGCACTTTCCACGTAGTTCGTTGAACCGAAATTGTAAGATCCCGATTTGATCTTGATGCGCGCCGTTCGTATCACCGGCTATCCGGACGTTGAGCGTTCGTTAGCACCCCTCACCACTTCCGGCGGATGAATTCGCAAAGAACAGACCGAAAAGCCTGCAACCGGAGAAACCTGCCCAAGTCCGCTCCGAGGATTTCAGACCCGGCACATTACAGATCCAGGCGGGTCACGATATGAGCCCCTCAACCCGCCAGCCTCCCAGCCCCGCCGCCCTTTATAATCCACCCCATGAGCAGTCCTTCCCAGCCCGTTCCCGACCCCGCAACCCGCGCCGCACAGCTCCGTGACCAGCTCCGCCACCACGAGCACCTCTACTACGTCCTCGACGCTCCGGAAATCACCGACGCCGCCTACGACCTGCTCATGCGCGAGCTCAAATCCATCGAAGCCGGGCACCCCCACCTGCTCACCCCCGATTCACCCACCCAGCGCGTCGGCGGCCGCCCTGCCGACGGATTCCAGAAACTCCCCCACTCCCGCCCCATGCTCTCCCTCGACAACGCCTACTCCGCCGACGAACTCCGCGACTGGGACCGCCGCGTCCGCGACCTCGCCGGAGACCTCCCCGTCCGCTACGTCGCCGAACTCAAGCTCGACGGCCTCTCCCTCGCCCTCCACTACGACCTCTCCCCCGCCGGCCGCGCCACACTCCTCCGCGGCCTCACCCGCGGCGACGGCTCCACCGGAGAAGACGTCACCTCCAACGTCCGCACCATCAAGAGCGTCCCCCTCACCATCCCCCCGGAGAAACTTACCAAAGCCGGCCTCCTGCAGCCCCAGAAAACGCTATTTACAGAACGCGAAGCCGAGAGCCTGGACGGCCAGTCCTTTGAGGTGAGGGGCGAGGTCGTCATGCCCCTCGCCAGCTTCCAGCGCCTCAACCTCGATCGCGAACGCGACGGCCTGGCCCCCGCCGTCAACCCCCGCAACGCCGCCGCTGGAACCCTCCGCACCCTCGATCCCACCATCGTCGCCCAGCGCCGCCTCGACTTCTACGCCTACTTCCTCCTCCAAAACGGCGACTACCTCGCCCAGGGCCAGCAAGCCACCCTCGACGCCCTCACCGCCCTCGGCTTCCGCGTCAACGCCCACCGCAAGACCGTCGCCACCGTCGACGAACTCCTCGCCTTCATCGCCCAGGCCGAAGACGACCGCGAGTCGCTTGGCTACGAAATCGACGGCGTCGTCATCAAGGTCGATGCCCACCCCACCCAGCTTCGCCTCGGCTACACCGGACGCGCCCCGCGCTGGGCCATCGCCTACAAATTCACCGCCCAGGCGGCCACCACCCAGGTCCTCGGCATCACCGTACAGGTCGGCCGCACCGGCAAGCTCACCCCCGTCGCCGAGCTCGCTCCCGTCTTCGTCGGCGGCACCACCGTCTCCCGCGCCACGCTCCACAACTCCGACGAAATCGCCCGCCTCGGCCTCAAACTGGGCTCCTGGGTCCGCGTCGAACGCGGCGGCGACGTCATCCCCAAAATCACCGAAGTCGTCCTCGACAACGAACACCCCGAGGGCAACGCCGCCTTCGAATTCCCCACCACCTGCCCCGTCTGCCACGAAGCCGTCCAACGCGCCGAGGGCGAAGTCGACTTCCGCTGCACCAACCTCGACTGCCCCGCCAAACTCCGCGAATCCCTCCTCCACTTCGCCCGCCGCGACGTCATGAACATCGAAGGCCTCGGCGAAGCACTCGTCCTCCAGCTCGTCGACCGCGGTCTCGTCGCCAGCGTCGCCGACCTCTACACCCTCACCCTCGACCAGCTCCTCACCCTCGAACGCATGGGCGAAAAATCCGCCACCACCCTGCTCGCCCAAATCGAAGCCTCCAAACAGGCCGGCCTCGCACGCCTGCTCATGGGCCTCGGCATACGCTTCGTCGGCGAACGCACCGCCCAACTCCTCGCCGCCGACTTCGGCTCCCTCGACGCCCTCGCCGCAGCGCCCCAACCGGAACTGGAGCGCGTCGAAGAGGTCGGCCCCAAGGTCGCCGCCGCCGTGCTTGAGTTTTTTTCAAATGTCCGCAACCGCGCCCTCGTCCATCGCCTGGCAGAACTCGGCCTCCAGATGACCGCCGAAAAGCGCATCCGCACAGCGCAGCTCGAAGGCCTCACCTTCGTCCTCACCGGCACCCTGCCCACCCTCAGCCGCGACCAGGCCAAAGAGAAAATCGAGTCCGCCGGCGGCAAAGTCTCCGGCTCCGTCAGCAAAAAGACCAGCTACGTAGTAACCGGCGAAGAAGCCGGCTCCAAGCTCACCAAAGCCCAGGAACTCTCGATCCCCATCCTCGATGAACCCGCCTTCCTGGCCCTGCTCGCCCCGCCCGAATAACCACAAATCTGGGTGCCCCACCCTCGCCACGTCTTTGTTTTTGTGGCTAGGGTGGGCGGCATTCGTGCAAAGCACGAACCGCCTTCCTCCCAACGCTGGGTAGTACCCGAATTTGGATGAACTTGACCCTATGTGTTCGTCAGGCGAGCATCTTGTTCCCAGTCCCCGGTCAACATCGTTCGTTGTGCGTGAAAACAAGAGAATCAGGCGGGTCGGTTGGGGTCGATTTATGGCCGTAATACCAGTGCCATCTGAGGCCGCGACAGTTCGACCCAAGGAAAGATAGGTTTGCGTAATGAAAACATTCTTGCTGACTATGCGATGTGGCTTGGAGGGTATTCTTGGGGGCCTCCTGATTCTTCTTTTTCTCATTGACATTCCTCAAACCATAGTTGGTGTAATTAGACTGTTTGGCGCAGAGAGCGGGAAACCCTCCGTTGCGTTCGTCTCTGGAATGGTCATCGGAACTCTTACTGCGGGATTTTTGGGCTACGAATCCATTCGTGATGCCATAAAGGTGGGACGTCGTATCCAATCTAAGCCGCAGACCATCCAAGCCTCAGACTGATCAATTCAGCGGCTCTATCGCGTGCGTTCCCAAGACCCGCAGGGCAGCGCCCTTGCCCGCGCAGCTCAGGAACTATGGCAGGAATACAAGCGAACGAAAGGAAGGGACCGATGACCAACACCCGCAGCTTCAGCGACACCATCAAAGCCGACCTCGAACAGCATCGCGACTTCCGCCGTGCCCTTGACCTGTCCCCATTCTCTCAACCATTCATAACTAGAGATTCTGGTTTAGGTTTTGGCGAAGGAGTTGTCTCCTTGCCGCCGTCGTGGCTGTGTAAATGTGGGAAGCGTTTGTTGCTTTCCACATTT
>Ga0302267_10000450_pt1 | contig 55191 bp, 45 predicted proteins | sample III_Bog_E1_3_FD_194555 | JGI IMG/M metagenome (GOLD analysis project Ga0302267, IMG submission 194555) | Peat permafrost microbial communities from Stordalen Mire near Abisko, Sweden - III_Bog_E1_3 | ecosystem: Environmental > Terrestrial > Soil > Wetlands > Peat | place: Sweden: Abisko...
GTACACAGGGACCAAGGGACCAAGGGACCAAGGGACTGAGGGACTGAGGGACTAAGGGACTGAGGGACTGAGGGACTGAGGGACTAAGGGACCGAGGGACTGAGGGACTAAGGGACTGAGGGACTGAGGGACTGAGAACGACGCGGCTGGATAAAGTGTTCATTCTTTGAGTGTGCGCCGTGGAGGGGAAATGATCTGCAACAACCTGCGGTGGGGCAGCCGCTGGAGGCTCTCGGGAGAAGAATTTGCACGCCTCTTCTCCGTGCGAGGCAGCCATCCGCTTTCAGGCGGGCAAGGGCAGTACGGCCTCTAGCCCTGAGGCGATCAGTTCCCGGCGCAGTTGGTCCACGCTCACATACTCAATCGCTTGAATCCCCAGCGCCCGTGCCGCCCAGACGTTCTCCCGCTTGTCATCGATGAAGAGCGTCTCCTCGGGGTGAGTGCCGAGTTTGTCGAGGGTATAAAGATAGATCGCCGGATCGGGCTTGGCGATGCCCAACTGATAGCTCCAGACGCAGAGGTCGAAGCGATTGATCCAGGCAAAGGCGCGCAGCACGCTTTCCAGTACGGCGTCGCCCATATTGGAAAGGATGGCCGTCTTCAGCCCGCGCTCTTTGAGCTGGATTTGCCAGGCCACCATCAATGGATTCTCGACTGTCCAGAGCCGCATATCCCAGCCATTCAGCTTCTCGACCATCGCCTCGTCCTGAGGCAGGCCAGCCTTCGCCAGGAAGTTCTGCCAGTAGCCGATGCCGTTCAACTTGCCCTCGTCGTAGGCCGGGCGATCGTCCCAGAAGAGCGGACGAAAGCGCTCCTCGGGCAATCCGGTGATGCGCTTCATCGCCTCCCATGCCTCGGCGCACGGCGGTCCCGTCAAGACAATCCCATAATCGAAGACAACCGCGCGCAATGCCAATGGGCCTCCCATGAAGCGTAAGAATGAATCTCTCTTACTATTGTACCCGATCACCCCGCGAATGAATGCGAGGCCTTTTGAGGACCTTGAAAAACTCGTTCCAGTGAAGATACGAAGCGTCATGCACAGGCCGCGATGTTCAGCCATTCCGAGAGGGGCGGCCCGTCGAAGGCCTTCGAGCGGCAGTTGCGGGCCACGGGCTCCATTCCAAGTTCATTCCCAAGTCTGTCCCATCATCGCGCTGAGACGCGCTGGCCCGCTGCCCAAGTAAAATAGACCGATGGGATTTGCGAGCGTGAAGAAGATTGCCGAGGCGGATTTCCCCACCCGCTGGGGAGCCTTCCGTATTCTGGGCTTCGAAGGCGTGCAGGCCGCGCCGCGGCCCTGCGCCGAGGTTGCGCAGGAGGCGATTGCGCCGAACTCGGCCAATGCGTTTGAGATCAAGAGCGGCGAGGGCGAAGGCGCAGTGGAGGGTCTGGTGGCGCTGGTGATGGGCGACATTCACTCCGCGCCGCCGCTCGTGCGGATTCACTCGCAGTGCCTGACCGGGGATGTCTTTGGTTCGCTGCGCTGCGATTGCCGATTGCAACTGGAGCTGGCGATGCGCCAGATCGCCGCTGCCGGCGCGGGCATCCTGCTCTATGAGCAGCAGGAGGGGCGCGGCATCGGGCTGATGGCCAAGCTGCGTGCATACGAATTGCAGGATCAGGGAAGGGACACGGTGGAGGCCAACCTGGAGCTGGGCTTTGCCGCCGATTGCCGCGCCTACGAGCTGCCCGCCGAGGTGCTCAAGCTGCTGGGCGTGAGGGCGGTGCGGCTGATTACGAACAACCCGGAGAAGGTGGAGGCGCTGGAATCGGCGGGGATCACGGTAGCCGAGCGCGTTTCGGCCGAGGTTGAGCCGCAGGAGAGCTTCGCGGAGTATGTGCGCACGAAGCAGGAGAAGATGGGGCACATACAGGATTCAATGTGAAGGCGCGATAGCCGCAGATCCTTCGACAACGCTGCGCTCCGCTCAGGATGACAGTTGGTTTGTAATCGAAGATTCGATTCAGGACTCGGCGGGCTCTTTGTAGCTGCTGTCCCACTGGCCTTGAGTGCGCAGGCGGGCGATCTCGGTGCAGGCCATCTCCTGAATGCGTATGTGATCCGGCTTGACGACGCGGTTGAGCGGCATCTGGCCGGCTTCGAGGATGATCCAGTGGCGCGGACGCATAAAAGAGGGCAGCGCGCGCGCATGGCGGTCCAGTTCGCGGAGGCTGAGTTCAACGCCCGCGCGCTTTTCGACGACGGCAACCGGCGCCTCGGAGACGACCGTGTGCGCGACGCCGACGACGACGCAGTTGGCGACCTTTTCCGTCAATTCGCAGATGTGATTTTCCACGTCGCCGGGATAGATCTGATAGCCGAGTGACTTAATCACCCATTTTTCGCGGCCGGTCAGGTGCAGGCCCTCCGAGTCGATACGGCCCAGATCGCCGGTGTACAGATAGCCGTCGCGCGAGATCGCCCGCGCCGTGGCTTGGGGATCGTTGACGTAGCCGAGAAAGGTCTGCGGCCCGCGAAAGCAGACGTGTCCGATCTCACCGGAGAGAAGCTCGTCGCCCGCAGTGCCGTCGGCGCGCATCGACTCTCGAATAGTGCAGGGATAAAGCGGCATGGCGTGGCCCAATCCGGTGAGGATCGTCTTCCGATTCGCGCGATCGGCCTGAATATAGGTGCAGAAGCCGGCGGCTTCGGTGAGGCCGAGGCCGGTGCCGATCACCGGGCACATGGCGGCCAACCGATCGACGAAGGAGCGCGAGACGGCGTTGCCTCCGTAGGCGGCGAATTTGAGGCTGGACCGATCATGGCGATCGTAGTCTTTCAGCATCCATTCGAGGTTGAAGAGGACCGGAATCTGTCCGAGAATTTCGACGCGATGTTCGGCGATTGCGCGCATGGAGCGGCCGGCATCGAAGACTTCGAGCAAAACGGCCGTGCCGCCGCCGAACAGCGTACTCATCAACAGCTCCGTCTGGCCGCCGACGTGCGAGGGCGGCAGATTGACGAGCGTGCGCGCGCCGCTGTCGCCGCCGAAGAATGCGCCGCTGATGGAGAGATTCTGCACGGTGATGTTGCGATGAGAGAGCAGCGCGGGCTTGGGCGAGCCGGTTGAGCCGGTGGTGAAGATGACCAGCGCGCCATCGTTTTCCGTGACGGCGGAGTCGATTGCGGCGGATGGAATGAAGGCCGCATCCTCAGTGGCGTGGCAAGCGGGTGCGGCCAGCGAGATAAAGGAGCGCGCGCCTTCGATCTCGACCTCCGAGTCGAAGGTGAAGCGATGCTCGATCCAGGCGCACTGCTGCTCGATGATGCTCCAAAGCGGGCGCAGATCGATCGGAGCCTTGACTGCCAACGCGGCAAAGCCGCGCGGACGCAACTGGTCGAGCGAGCGGAGGATCTCGGCTGATGTGAGGCGCAGATCGAGCGGAGCGACGATGACGCCGAGCTTGAAGCAACTGTACTCCAGCAGCACATGATCGACGGAGAAGGGCAGCAGCGTGACGAGATAATCGCCCTTGACAAAGCCCGCGCGAGACAGCTCCAGCGACAGAGCCGTGGTGAAGCGGTCGAAGGCGCGCCAAGTGACAGTGCGGCCGCTGACCGCATCGATCAGCGCGGGCGCATCGGGGCGTTCGTGCGCCCACTTGGCGATGACCTGATGCAGCAGATGGCGATCGGCGTAGAGCGTCTCGTAATCGTCGAGTGTGAATTGCGGCAGTTGCATGGAGGCGCTCATCTCTGCTCCGGCTGGAAGGAGTTCTCGAGCACGCCGAGGCCGGGCATGGAGATCTCGACGCGATCACCAGCCTGGAGCGGGCCAATACCGGAGGGCGTTCCGGTCAGCACCAGGTCGCCGGCTTCAAGGGTGAGGATGGAGCTGATATAGGCGAGCAGTTGAGGGATGGAGAAGATGAAGTCGAGGGTGGATGCGTGCTGGCGGCGCTCGCCGTTGACGCGGGTTTCGATGGTGAGGCCGGCGGCGGGGTCGAGTTCATCGCTGACGATGGGGCCGACGGGACAGAAGGTGTCAAAGCCCTTGGCGCGCGTCCATTGACCGTCCTTCTGTTGCAGGTCGCGGGCGGTTACGTCGTTGGCCAGCGTGAGGCCGCGCAGAGCCGAGCGCCAGTCCTCTTCCTTCAGATTGCGGATGCGGCGACCGATGACCAGCGCCAGCTCGCCTTCAAAGTCCACACGAGCGGATGCGGCGGGCATACGCACGCCGCCGCCGGGAGCAAGCAGCGCGGAGACCGGCTTGAAGAAGAGCAGCGGCTCGACGGGCAGCGGATGGCCCATCTCTTTTACGTGAGCGCGATAGTTGCTGCCCACGCAGACGATCTTGGAGGGGGTGACCGGCGGGAGAAGCAGGGCTGCGCTGAGGGGCATGGGCTGGAAGTTGAGACTAGCGCACGGCTGCAAGCGAAAGGCCAGGTCTTCATCGGGCGCGGGAGCTGGCGCGACGATCCACGGCTTACCGGAGCGATCTTCAACCGCGCCGTAGAGGGACTGATTCTCGAAGAGAAAGCGGCAGTATTTCATGGGAAAACCTCTTGTATTGTTCCGTGAACGTTGCCTCGGGGGCTAAAGCCCCTCTTGATTTTGCTCGATTAATGTACGGGCTAAAGCCCGTACCCTTCATACAGAGCCCGTACCCTTCATACAGAGCCCGTACCCTTCATACAGAGCCCGTACCCTTCATACAGAGCCCGTACCCTTCACACAGAGCCCGTACCCTTCATACAGAGCCCGTACCCTTCATACAGAGCCCGTACCCTTCATACAGAGCCCGTACCCTTCATACAGAGCCCGTACCCTTCGATACGAATGCTCGTACTCTTCGCAACAGATGGCTTCAGGGATTGGGGACGGACTCCTCGCTTTCAGCCGAGCGCGCGCTTTCGTGTCCATTGTGTCCGATGGCGCTGACCGAGTAGCGGTAGCTGTGACCGGGCTGAATCTGCGTGTCGTGGAAGGCCGGCGGCACGAGCGGCTCAGGAGGCGAGATGCGCTGCCATGCGGAGTCGCCCTCGCGGCGATAAACAATGTAGCCAGCCAGATCGGCGTCAGTGACGGTCTGCCAGCTGAGGTCGATTGCCGATCCATGCTCGCCCACGGCGCCCTGGCCAGTCGTGGCAATAGCTGCCAGATTGGTGGGCACATCGGGCGGGAAGATGTCCCTGGCTTCGATATGCACGGGCGCGGAGAGTTCGCCGGCCAGCTCCAGCGTCTTGCCCTCAACCGCGACATGAGCGACACGCTGGGCGCGGTACTCGTAGCTTTGGCCGGGGCGGATTGTTTGATCGACCGCGCTGCAGAGGCCGCTCTGTTTGTCGGGAGCGCAGGGATCGATCAGCAGGCTCTGCTCGACCGGCTCGGGCGGAGGCGCGAGCAGGCCCTCGTGCGTCTTGGAGGCGGGCAGCGTGAGCAGCTTGCGATGAAGGCGGAGGGAGGCGGGGTTTGATTCTATCGCGGAATTCCAGTGGAGGACTACGCCCCTCTTGCGCAATTCGGCTGTCAGATTGGAGACCGGCGGAGGCGCTTCGCCGGCAAGTACGACGGCGGCATTCGAGAGGCCTGCTGAGCGGCCATTGCGATTGCGCAGCTCGACAAAATAGCTAAGCGGGCGCGGCGCGCCATTGGCGAGCGCGGCGGGCATCGAGTCGGTGAATGCGGCGTCGGCTGCGGGCGCAAAGGAGAGATCGGGTCCGACGGCGACACAAGCGGCAACAGCGTTCTCTTTGCGGCAGAGGCGCACGTCGACATTGCCTTTCAGCAGCAGCTTGTCGGTGTTTCGTGTGGGCATCGTCCAGGTGAGCGCGACCTGGCTGCCCGCGCGGCTGGCCGAGAGATCGTCAACCGGAGCGGGCAGGTTGAGCGAGGGCGGCAGCGGCGCGCCTGGGGTTCCGCAGCCGGCGAGAAACAGCGACCCGGTGAAGATCGCCCCAACAATTCTCTCAAAGGAATTCATCGCTCTCAGTCTACCGGAGCGGAGCGGAATGGACCAGAAGCGAGGCGAGGACGGTCTGAGTCCAATCGCGGCCTTCACTCACCACCCATCCGGCGATGAGCAGGCTGGGCGCGGGATCGGGCGCGGTGCCGCCGAGCGAGGCGAGCGTGGAGAAGCGAAACTGCTGGCCGGGCTGCGCGGCATGGGAGACGACGGCGCAGGGAAGATCGGCGGGCAGGCCTTCGTCGAGCCATTGCTGCGCGAGCGGGCGCAGATCGCGGCCCGGCATATAGACCACGCGGGTTGCGTCCCGCGGCGGCTGCGCGAGTGAGGCTTGATCATCTGGCTGTGCGGCGGCGCGATGGGCGGTGGAGAAGATCACGCTGGATGCGCTCGATCGGCTGGTGAGCGGGCTGCGGATAGCAGCGGCGGCGGCGAAGGCGGCGGTGATTCCAGGGACGATTTCAAAGGCGACGCCGGCACGGTTGAGCGCGGCGATCTCCTCAGCGGCGCGGCTGAAGAGAAGCGGATCACCGCTCTTGAGGCGGACGACGGTGCGTTGCGCGCGCGCGTAATCGATCAAGAGGGCATTGATCTCTTCTTGTGCAATGTTCTTTGCGCCGCAGCGCTTGCCCACGTCAATCAACTCCGCGGTCGGCGGCGCAAGATCGAGGATCGCACGAGGAACGAGGCCGTCGTGCAGGACGACGTCGGCGGCTTGCAGAATGCGCAGCGCTTTGACGGTGAGCAGATCGGGATCGCCGGGACCGGCTCCCACAAGATAGACCTTTGCGGATTGCTGGTCGAGCGGCGCGCGGGCCAGCAGGCGCGAGGGGCAGAGAGCGAAGTCGCAGAGCGCGCGCCGCGCCAGTTGATGCAGCAGCAGGCGGCGCGCATCGCCGGGCGGATGCGTGGCCAGAACCTCGCGGCGCAGCTGGCCCAACTGCTGAAGCCAGGGGGCGAGATCGCGCGGCAATTGCTCGTCGATCTCGCGGCGCAACTGCTGCGCGAGGGCGGGACTCTCACCGGCGGTTGAGATGGCGACTTGCAGCGCGCCTCTGTTGACCACCGAAGCGAAAAAGAAATCGCAGTTGGGAGGATCGTCCACGCTGTTGGCAGGAATGCCGCGCGCGACGGCCTCGCGATAGACCTGCGCATTCACCTCGGGCGCGTTCGTCGCGGCGATCACAATCGCGTTGCCGTCGAGATCAGTGCTGGCAAAGGGACGCTCGATCCATTCAAGCTTGCCTTCAAGAGTGAGTTGCCGAATCTCAGGATTTGCCGCGGGCGCAACGACGCGCAGTTGCGCGCCGGTCTGGAGCAGGCTTGCGATCTTGTCGAGCGCTACGGAGCCAGCGCCGACGACAAGCGCGCGGCGACCGTCGAGTTTGAGAAAAATCGGTAACAAACCCATTTTTAGATTCCCAAGTCAAGAATTATTGGAAAATTGGGTGAATCCTTTCGCGAGTTAGCCACCGCTTCGCGGTGATGGCAAGTCAACGAGTTAGCGGCTGCTATTACAGCCGCACCATTCTGCGGTGAATCAAACTGCTTCTCACTCAGCCACGCCGTGCGGGACCGGCGCGGCGGGCAGATCGCGCTCGACGGCGGCGACGGCCTCTCCGGCCAAGTGCGCGCGCAGCTCTTCGTTTGAGTGGCGGCTGAACCACGCGCGCAGATTTTCTTCCGGTGAGCGCGTGGCCAGATAGCGGCGCAGCAGGCGCTCGATCGCCTCCGGCACCTCGGTCGCGGGAGTGCGATAGCCGACGGGACGAGCGATTCCGGCGTGCGCGCCGACGGCTCCGCCCAGGCAGAAATAATAGGCGTCGATCAGCGAGCCCTCCTGCTTGATCTTCTTGCCCTCGATGCCGATGTCGGCGATCCAGTGCTGGCCGCAGCCGTTGGGGCAGCCGGTTACATTAAGCCGCAACTGCTGATCGAAGCCGGGCAGACGCTCATCGAGCTCGTCCACCAGCCAGCGCGCAAAGCCCTTGGTCTCGGTGATGGCCAGCTTGCAAAACTCGGTGCCGGTGCAGGCGACCGTGCCGCGCCAGAACATTGAGCCATCGACCTGCAGACCGATCTGCTGCAATTCGCGCACAAGCTCGGCGGTTTTGTTGTTGGGAATGTCGATGAAGAGCAGGTTTTGCGAGACCGTGGTACGCAGCGCGCCCGAGCCAAAACGCTCGGCCAGCTCGGCCGAGGCCAGTAGTTGATCGGCGGTCATGCGTCCGCGCAGAACAGTTGCTCCAACAGAAGAAAACCCCGCCTGCTTCTGTGCATGAATGCCCGCGTGGTCGCGATAGATGTCGCTGGGCACGACCTCGGGGGCGGCGGGCAGCAGCGTGAAATCAAGGCGCGATTGCAGCGCAGCAAGAAAGCTCTCGGCTGTCCAGCCTTCCTTCATGAAGAGGTATTTCATGCGCGCCTGTGCGCGATTCTCGCGCAGCTTCTGCTGTTCGCGGAAGATCGTGGCCGTAGCGCGCGCCACGGCAACCGCCTGCTCAGGCAACACGAAGGCATTGAGGCGCACCGCCAGATGCGGCTCCTTCGAGAGCCCTCCGCCGACGCGCAGCGAGTAGCCGAGCTGGCCGTTCAGTTTGGTAGCGGTGAAGGCGATGTCGTTGATCTCCGGATGCGCGCACCACGAGGGGCAGCCCGAGACGCAGACCTTGAATTTGCGCGGCAGGTTGTAAAACTCCGGATTGCCGCTCAGCTCCTTGGAGATTTGAGAGGCCAGCGGCGATGCGTCGATCAACTCATCGGCGGCGACGCCGGCCAGCGGACAGCCGGTCACGTTGCGCACCACATCGCCGCAGGCGCCGATCGGCGAGAGGCCGACGGCATAGATGGCATCGACAATCTCCGGCAGCGATTCGATGGTTAGCCAGTGAAGCTGAATGCACTGACGCACGGTAATGTCGGCCAGATTGCGCCCATGCTTTTTTGACAGATCTGCGATCACGCGCAACTGCCTGGCGCTCACGACGCCGTTGGGAATGCCGATGCGCATCATAAAGAAATCCGATGTGACGCCCTCGCCGCCCTTGCCGCCGGTGGCGCCGACGCCATCGCCCTGGGTGTAGACGCCCCACCACTTGAAGTAAAAGCTGGCCCACTCGGGCAGTACGCTGGAGCGGCCCTGGCGCGCGAACTCGCGCACCTCGTTGAAGGCCAGCCAGGGATTCTTCTCGCGCTTCCAACGCTCGGCGCGCTGCGCATTCGTCTCTTTCGGGGGAATCGATTGAGTCATTTTTTCCTTTTCGCCGGAGGCAGAAAACCCGCGGCAGCAATCGCTGGATCGCGGGCATCGGGGAAAGCATGGATTGCGATTTCGACCTCAGGCCCAGCTCACCCGCACACGCGATGCAAAGTAGAGAAGCGACAACAGGCGAGGAGTCTCATAGTTGAATGGTAGGAGCGGGCAACGTGAAAGTCAAGATGCTGGATTGACAGGAGATTGAATCTAAGATAAATTAGGAGATAGTTGGTCCTATATGCGGATATATCTGCTTAATTTCGCGTGTTGTTGTTGCCGCTAGCGCCCGCTGGCCGTCTCCGCGAGTTTGTCTTTTCACAACGCAATTGCCCGCTGATTATTCGAGCATAGGATGCCCTTCTATCTACGCATCATTGCAGCTCTTCCCGAGGTCTCTGCCCACTCTGTGAGCAGGCCGGTAACGGCGCTGTGCTCGTGTTGTTGTCATCCCGCCTGTCGATAAAGGTCTGTCGCTCCATGCGGGCCTTGAGCCCCATTCCGATTCAATCCACATTTTTCCAAAAATCAAGGAGAGTTCAAAGTGCAAAAAGCTCTTTATGCTGCCCTAACTGTTTCCCTGCGCCGGTTGTCGCTAGCCATCCCTGCGTTTTTTCTGTTTGCGATGACGGCCAGACTGCCCTTGGCCGCGCAGGACGACATCAGTACGCAACACGCGACCTCCGGCTACGGTGGCGTGTTCATCACCGGCCCGGCCAATAACCCGTTGAGCTTCCTGAACGGTCCGGCCTGGCGCACGACGGGCAATCCTGCGCCCTATGATTTTCACGACTTTGCCCCGATAACCGATCTTGATGCCAGGCTGCCCAAGTGGGTCAACTTCGGGGCCGAGGAGCGCTTCCGCTACGAGGCCTACGACAACTCAAGTCTGAAGGCGAATACCGATGACTCCTACCTGGTGAACCGCTTCCGCTTCTAGGTGAATCTGCACACGGCTAGCTGGTTCCGGGTAACGGCACAGGTGCAGGACGCCCGTTCGGGCTTCCAAAACCCGCCGATCGGTCCGCCGAATACCGTTCGCTGGGATCTGAAGCTGGCGTATGCCGAGATTGGCTCACCCGACAAACACTGGTTCAGCCTGCGTGTGGGGCGGCAACTGATCAACTACAACAACACCATCATCGCCAACTCCGAGTGGCGCAATCAGGGCCGCTCCTACGATGCGGCGGTCGTAAATCTGAATGCAAAGCGCGAACATCTGGGCCTCTTCGCCGCTTCGGCTGTGGTGCCTGAGGCCTATGGCGTGAGCCCGCACCAGGAGGGCAACAACATCTACGGAGCCTACGGGCGCCTCGACGATTATCTTGTGCCGCACTCGAATATCGAGCCGTTCTTCCTGTGGCGCGTGCAGCCGGCAGAGGTTGTGGAGCCGGCAGTCGCCAAGACCACCGGTAAGGAAAACGAGAAGGTGCTCGGCGTGCGCTTCAAGGCGCAAGCCCGCAAGGCGCTCGATTATGGGGGCGAGGTGATCTACGAAGGCGGCACGGTGGGAGCGCAAAACATCAATGCATGGGCGTGGCAGGCGGGCGCGGGCTACCAGTTCCTCAAGGTTGCATCCAAGCCGCGCGTCTTTACGCAGTACGACTTCGCCTCGGGCAACAGCAATCCGAAGCAGAATGCATCGCACTCCACCTTCGACACGATCTACCCGACGGCCCACGACCGCTTCGGCATCACGGACCTCTTCGGCTGGCAGAATATCGAGCAGGTGCGCCTGGGAGCCACGGTTGAGCCCCACCGGCGGCTCACCTTCACCGCGGAGGGGCTGGACTTTTGGGCGGCTTCAGCGCTGGACTCGATCTACAACACCTCGGGCGGCGCGATCGTGACCAACAAGACCGACCACGGCCGCCATGTGGGCGCGGAGATCGATGGCTACTCCTGGTATGAACTGAATAGGCACTTCAACCTGGGCGGCGGCGGCGGCTACTTCGGCGGGGGCGATTTCCTGTCGAATGTGACAACCAGCCACTCGTACACGTACTACTATTTTGCGCTGAACTTCAAAGACAACGGCAAGAAGTAGGCAGCGCCGCGCGGGAACCGGGGGACCAGGCTGGTGCGAAGCGGTTCGCATCCAGCCTCGTTCTCTCTGCGCCGCTTGAGGAGTTGCGAAGATCGGCTCATGCGGATTGAACACATCCGGATTCGTTGATAAAATGAAGGTGCGTATGATTCGCGCCATAAAAAGACGCTGCTGTTGTCGCCCGTAGCCGATCCCCGACGGGTGGTTCTTCCAGTCTCTGTCTCCCTTTTGCAATTCAGCAGACGACACACCCGAATCGAAATTGCCGGTGTGTCTGCCCATGTGCATCGGCTTTCCATTCAATGCATCCAATGAAAGAGGTCCTCAATGACGGTTGCCGAAGCCATCTCTCACTCCGCGCCACCTGCCGCGTCATCGCGCCTGAGCCATCTGAGTTTGCTGGAGGCTGAGAGCATCCACATTTTGCGCGAGGTGGCCAGCGAGTTCGAGCGGCCGGTGATGCTCTACTCGATCGGCAAGGACTCGTCGGTGATGCTGCGGCTGGCGCAGAAGGCCTTCTATCCCGCGCCGATTCCCTTTCCCTTGCTGCATGTGGACACGGGCTTCAAATTTGCCGAGATGCTCACCTTCCGCGATGAGATGGCGCGCTCGGTGGGCGCGGAGCTGCTGGTCTGGCGCAACGAGGCGGCGATTGCCGCCGGCACAAATCCGATTGTGCTCGACACCAAGCGCTGCTGCGGATTGCTGAAGACGCAGGCGCTGCTGGACGCGCTGGGTCACTACAAATTCGACGCGGCCTTCGGCGGCGCGCGGCGCGACGAGGAGAAATCCAGGGCCAAGGAGCGCATTTACAGCTTTCGCGATACGGCCGGTCAATGGGACCCGAAGAATCAGCGCCCCGAGCTGTGGAACCTTTACAACGCGCGCGTGCATCCGGGCGAAAGCATCCGCGTCTTCCCGCTCTCCAACTGGACGGAGATGGATGTCTGGCAGTATATCCACGAAGAAAAGATTCCCATCGTCGATCTCTACTACGCCAAAGAGCGGCCGATGTATGTGCGGGGCGAGGCGCTGCTCCCCATCGAACAGGCCTTCGTGGCGAGGAAGGGTGAGCAACCCCAGATGGTCAAGTCGCGCCTGCGCTCGCTCGGTTGCAGCCCCTGCACGGGCGCCATCCGCTCCGATGCCGACACGCTGCCGAAGATCATCGCCGAACTGGTCAGCTTCCGCTCGTCGGAGCGCGCCAATCGCGCGATCGATCACGACCAGGAAGGCTCGATGGAGATCAAAAAGCGCGAGGGATACTTCTAAAGTCAGGGACTAAGGGACCAGAGACCAAGGCATCAGAGCATTTTCGCTTCACTTGTTGACATTACGAGCGTATCGAAGGTGGCTTTTTCTTGAGGAAAAAGCCACTTTACTGCAAGGATTCTGTATACACCAGAATCGAAAATGCTGTAGCGGCACGAAGATGGAGGCGGTTTTGACGGTTGTTGAAGAGCAGGGTTTGGGAGTCTCGATTGAGGAATTTCTCGCCGGTGAACGTGCGAAGGATCTGCTGCGCTTTTCGACCGCGGGCAGCGTCGACGATGGAAAATCCACGCTGATCGGCCGCCTGCTCTACGACACGCAATCGGTCTACGAAGATCAGGTGCGCTCGATCGAAGGGAAGGGAACTACCGCTCCCGGACAGATCGATTTCGCGCTGCTGACCGACGGCCTGAGGGCCGAGCGCGAGCAGGGCATCACGATCGACGTGGCCTATCGCTACTTCTCGACGCCGCGCCGCAAGTTCATTATTGCCGACACGCCGGGCCACGAGCAGTACACGCGCAACATGGCGACAGGCGCATCCACCGCCGACGCCGCCGTCGTGCTGATCGACGCCGGCAAAGGTGTGCTGATTCAATCGCGCCGCCACGCCTATATCGCCTCGCTGCTGCGCGTGCGCCACGTTATCGTCGCGGTCAACAAGATGGACCTGATCGGCTACGACGAGGCCGCCTTCCGCGCGATCGAGCGTGAGTTCACCGCGGTGCTCGATCAGATTGCCGCCGACACCGGCAGCCCCGTCGAAGCCCGCTTCGTTCCCGTCAGCGCGCTCGTCGGCGACAACATCGTGCATCGCGCGCCTTCGGGATCGAGCGCCATGCCCTGGTACACCGGCCCATCGCTGCTGGAGCTGCTGGAGTCGCTGCCTCCCACTATCGAAACCCGCACGGAGCCCTTGCGCTTTCCCGTGCAGCGCGTGCTGCGCCCCGATCACACCTTTCGCGGCTTTGCCGGGCAGATCGCATCGGGCTCAGTACATCCCGGCGACAAGATCACCGTGCAGCCCTCGGGCCGAGGCGCGCGCATCGAGCGCATTGTCACCTACGACGGCGACCTGAGCGAAGCCATTGCGCCGCAATCGGTCACACTGGTGCTCGATCGCGAGCTGGACATCAGCCGCGGCGACCTGATCGTCTCCAGCGAAGAGCCGGCAACGGTGGCCAAACACCTTCGGGCCGCGCTGGTCTGGATGGATGCGCGGCCGCTCGAGCGCAATCGCCGCTATCTGCTGAAACACACCAGCCAGACCGTGCCCGCCTTTGTCTCCGCCGTCGAGCATCGCACCAACATCGCCACACTGGAACGCGAGCCAGCCGATGCGCTGGAGATGAACTCGATCGGCCAGGTGAGGATCGACCTGCTGCGCCCCATCGCAGTGGATCTCTACGGCAAGAACCGCTCCACCGGCGCCTTCATTGTGATCGATCCGGAGAGCAACGGCACCGTGGCAGCAGGCATGATCGTTGCGGCCTCCGGCGCGGCCTCAGTCACTTCAGGGCCGGTGACGGCAGAGGAGCGCGCCGCGCGCTGGGGCCATCGCGGCGGCGTGCTGGAGTTGACCGGACCGGTCGAATTGGTGGACCGCATCGAGCGCTCCCTCTTCGCACGCGGCGCGGTCACTGCGCGCATCGAGGCGGACACTGAAGCGGGAATCGCCGCCGCCGAGGCTCACCGCCTGACCAGCTCGAAGATTCTCTCCGGCATGATCGCATTGGTTGTCACCCTCACCGACGGCGAAACACTTACCGCCTGCATTGAAGGCGAGCAAGTCATTATGGATGCAGGCGATCCGGTGGCCGCACTGGCGGCCGTGAATGAACTGCTGACGCAGAGCGAGATTCTTCTTGCCTCGGGAAATGCGGACTGGGAGATCTAGCAAAGAACGGACGGCGGAAGAACAAAGAGGAATCGATGAGCACAAGCGAGATACAAACCGAGGTCAACGAAAAGCTCGACCGGCTCCGCGCAACTCTGGAGCGCGCCATCGACGGCCAGCCTGGCGTCTGCCTTACATGCAGCTTTCAGGCCGAGGATGTGCTGTTGGCTCGGCTGGCCATCGCATATGATCCGCAGCTTCCGATTCTTTTTCTCGATACCGGCTACCACTTTGCCGAGACCTATGCCTACCGCGACAGGATTGCGAGCGAATGGCGGCTGAATCTGATCAATCTGCTGCCGGAGAAGACCGTTGCCGAGCAGGAGGCCGAGCATGGCCTGCTCTATCAATCCTCACCCGATCAGTGCTGCAAGCTGCGCAAGGTGGAGCCGCTCTTCAAAGCCGTCGCCGGCTATCGGGTCTGGATCACCGGGATGCGCCGCGAACAGGCCAAGAGCCGCGCTGCGCTGGAGGAGTCGGCGCCCTTCACGCTGCCCGGAGGGCGACAGATTCTCAAGCTGGCTCCGCTGGCCGACTGGATGACGCGCGATGTCTGGTATGCCTGCGAAGCTCTCTCGATTCCCCTGCTGCCGCTCTACGAGCGCGGCTACTCCTCGATCGGATGCGAACCATGCACCACGCTGCCGCTCGATCCTAGCGATGCGCGTTCCGGGCGCTGGGCAGGACGCAAGGTCGAGTGCGGCATCCATATCGAGGCCGCTCCCGCGGCGCGACACTAGTTGGCTTCGACGTGGAGAATGCGAATCTCCGGATAGGCTCCGTCCCAGTCTGGCTTGACGCCGTCGAAGACGAGGCGGAAGTCGCGCTCGTCGCCCGGCCTGAGCGGCGCGGCGGAGACGGGCTCCAGATCCACGGCGGGCTCGCGTACGCGGATCAGTTTGAGCTGCTGGGTATCGTTCTGCGCCACCTCATGAGCGAAATCGCGAAAGATCACCTGCACGGTGACGGCGGTGACGGTGCGCGCGCCGAGGTTGGCCAGATGGCCGTCGATGTAGGTGACTTTGCCGCCGGCCAGGCTGGAGGATTCGCTCATCGCCAGGCCCGAGATCGAGAGGCTGGGCGCATAGGGGGCCAGCGGCGCGTCGACCGGCGTCGCCGTGCTCTTGGCGCCTCCGGCCTTGAGGCTGTGGACAACCGCAACGGCGAGGATGGCGAGGACGATGGCGGCGGCAACGGCCAGGGGCAGCCAGCTGCGTTCATTCTTCTCGGGCGCGGTGATGAGTTCCATGGAAGAGCTCCCGTGCGAGATTTTACACCCTTGCCGGAATAAATTCTCCGCGCCGCCGAATTTGAGGAATAATCTAGAACCAGCAGGGGCTGCGGGGACGGCCGGGCGGAAGTTTTGCCGGCAGGAGGAGAAGATGGAAGAAGAATCAAGTCCGAATCAACAGCCAGCCTATCAGTTTCAGGCCAGTTCGCAAGCGGATGACTACGGCGCCATCGCGCGCATTCACCGCCGCGAGGCGCAGCAATTGCTCGAGCGGTCCGAAGCATCCAGCGCCGAGGGACGGGTGGAAGAGGCCAAGCTGTTGGTGGATCTGTACGTTGAACGGCAGGCGACGGCGGAGAAGTTTGAAAAGGCGGCGCGCGGCGAAGGCGGCGATCCGATTGTGGAAGAGATCCTGGATTGGCAGGAGGATCTGACCCGCGGCTATGTTCCGTACAAGCCGACCTTTGTCACGGGAGACGAGCCGGTTCCCGAGCAACTGATCGCAGAGTTGAAGCGGCCCGAGCCGGGCATTCTGGCGCGGGCGGTGGCCTGGGTGGGCGGACTGGTTACGCGCTAGGAATCGGAGCGAGTTTTCGGCGGCAGCCTATTGCGTCTTACATCCCCGGCGGCCCTTGCACCACTCCGATCAGTCTGCCCTTTCAAAACAGCACCGCCCACAACAGATTCCCGAAGATGAATTTGCCGTCGCGTTGCGGAGCGGTCAGCCGCGTCCGCCAGCGGCATTCCGGCGTCTAATCAAGAAGAGGCTCATGCGCGTTGTGTGAACTCTGAATGAAAGTGCAACCGGCTCAGATTTGAAGCAACAGTCTCAGACACGGGTGAATTATTCTAGAGGCAGCCCTTGGCTTGCTCCGCGCACTTGCTGCAACGAGCGCACGGGCATCAATCCAAGACTGGTGGGTGAATGCGTTTCGATCTCCGATGCACTATCTGTGTCACAGTTCTTACGGCCATTCCTTTGTTGGCATCGACGTCGCGGGTATCGGCGCAGGAGAGCTTTCCATCTTCGCCCGCATCCGAATCCGCACAGCTACCCGATGCGCCGAGTCCGCAGGTTGAGGTAGCCTCTGCCGCCGAGCCTGCGGCGGAAGCGCAGGACTCATCCAGCGCTCCCAGTCCGACGCCCGCTCCCGACGCCAAAAAAGAGCAGTACAAGAAGGCCGAAGAGCAGATCAAGGAGCAGGAGAAGCAGCGGCTGGTGGGTATCGTGCCCCAATTCAACATCTCCTATCGCGCCGACGCCGTCTCGATGACTGCGGGGCAAAAGATGAAGCTGGCGCTGCGTTCGACCACCGATCCGGTCAGCTTCGGCGCGGCCTTTGTCGTGGCCGGTTATCACGAGGCGATGGACGACGACAAGGGCTTCGGCTGGGGATGGGAGGGCTACGGCAAGCGCTCGGGCGCAGCCTACCTGGACGCCTTTGACGGCACCATCATCGGCAACGGCATTCTGCCCTCGATTCTGCACCAGGACCCGCGCTACTTCCGCCTGGGCTATGGCACCGTCACCCACCGGATGCTCTATTCTCTGGCTACCAACGTGATCTCCAAGCATGACAACACCCACAAATGGGAGCCCAACTACTCGAACATTGGCGGCAACCTGATTGCGGGCGCCATCTCCAACCTTTACTATCCAGCAGGTAACTCCGGCATCGGACAGACCTTTACCAACGGCTTGATTGTGACCGCCGAGGGCGGCTTCGGCTCGATCTTCGACGAGTTCTGGCCGGATATCTCGCGCAAGATCCTGCACAAGGATCCGACGCACGGCCTCGATGCCCAGGCGCGGGCCGCCGACAAGGCGCGGAAAGAGGCGGAGAAGGCGCGCAAGGAAGCGGAAAAGCAAGCCGAAACGGGCCGGAAGGACGGCTCTGCGCCGGCAAAGTAACACACACTTGTACGGCAGTGGGCGGAAGCGCGATACTGCTGAGAGTGCGGCAAATCTGATCAGTTGCCGCCGAAAGGGCTCATGATCTTTTCCATGCAACCGCGCATTTTTCTTCTCTCCCTGCTCTTCATTCCGGCGCTGGCGATTGCGCCGGCGCAGAGTGCGTCCCAGGACGGCGCAGGCGCCTATGCCACAGGCAAGTACCGCAATCTCTTCCGCGAGGACGGCCATTCGCAGAAAGAGATTCAGGCGAAGATCGACGCGGCCTTTCAGCAGCTCTTCCACGGCGACCCGCAGACGCAATCGGTGGTCTTTGCCGCCGGCAGCAACGCCAACGGCCCGCTGATGTACCTGACCGATTGGAACAACAACGACGTGCGCACGGAGGGAATGTCGTACGGCATGATGATCGCCGTCCAACTCGACAAAAAGGCCGAGTTCGACGCGCTGTGGAATTGGGCGATGACTTATATGTACATCGCCGACCCGAAGCATCCGTCGTATGGTTACTTCTCCTGGTCGTCAAAGACCGACGGCACGCCCAACGAGGAGACGCCCGCGCCCGACGGCGAGCAGTACTTTGCCATGGCGCTGCTGTTTGCCGGCAACCGCTGGCCGGGCGGTCACGGCATCTACGACTATCACGCCGAGGCGCTGAAGCTGCTGACCGCGATGCGCCACCGCGCGGTGATCAGCGGCACCACCATCCACGGGCCGCGCACCGTGGGCGCTGAAGTGAACGAAGAGAACGGCATGATTCTTTTTGTGCCGGGCATCGTGCCGCATCCCTTTACCGATCCCTCCTATCATCTGCCGGCGTTTTATGAGCTGTGGTCGCGCTGGGGCCCGGTGGAGGATCGCGCCTTCTGGGCGCATGCCGCCGAGGTCAGCCGTGCATTTTTTGTCAAAGCAACCAATCCACAGACCGGCCTGGCGCCCGATTACGCCAACTTCGACGGCACACCGTGCAAGATGCCGTTCTATCCGAATGCGAGCAACTTTGCCTACGACGCATGGCGCACGGCCAGCAACTGGAGCGTGGACTGGTCGTGGTGGCGCAAGTCAAAGACCGAGCCGGAGCTGAGCGACCGCATCCAGAGCTTCTTCCTTTCCCAGGGCATCGACAGCTACGGTCCGGTCTACACGCTGGACGGCAAGGATTGGAACAGGACGCAGGGGAAGCCGCATGCGATTCATCCCCAAGGCCTGACGGCTACCAATGCCGTTGCCGGCCTGGCGGCCACCGATCGCGAGCGTGCGAAGCAGTTCACCGAGGCGCTGTGGAATACGCCGATTCCCACCGGCCAAGGCCGCTACTACGACGGAATGCTCTACCTGATGAGCTTCATGCATCTGAGCGGCGAGTTCCGCATCTGGGCTCCCGCACATCCGGCTCAGCCATAGTCGTCTGATCCAACTCAATCCACCCGAGGTCGGGGATTCTCAAAGAGGAGATCCTCGACTGTTTCGATTTGAAAATTCACCACCCCACGGACCTGGGCCACCTGTCCGCTCGGCGTGGACCTGGAGGTCCACGCGACAGCCGGTCTGGAGACCGGCGCTACATTATCGTGCACGATATGGATGGGGCACCATCGGGGTGCGCCTGAGGTCGGCATTTGTCAAGAGGCCGGAGACGGAGAGCACAAAAGGGACGAATAAACTTCCTTTTTGCCCCCAGATCGGACACTTTTGGACAGAAAAGCGGCCTTTTTCCGGGGTTAAAGTTTACTGGATAATTAACAGAAAGAAAAGTTAACTGATTGATAACAGGCGTCTTGCGACAAAAACCATGCAAAATACCGGGGGATTTCCACAGGGGGGGGTGGGGGGTAAGGCCGAAAAAACAGGGACCAAGGGACCAAGGGACCAAGGGACTGAGGGACTAAGGGACTGAGGGACTGAGGACTGAGGGACTGAGGACTGCTGTCGGCTGGAGATGATGTTCATGGATCGATTGTGAGCGCGGCGGGGGAAATGATCTGCAAACAGTTGTGGCGGATGAGGGATGTTGCAAGAGGCTCCAACGTAATGAAATCGCTTTCTGCGCCGATGAACCAGTTGGACAGATGGCTGGTTTCTGCTCGGAAATCCGGGCTTGCCGCTGGAGTCTGCGGGGGAGTTTATCCGAATGCAGCGCAAGCTCAAGGAGAGGATGCTCGTCACTCTGGCGGCCACGATCTTGATGGCCGTGCTGGGAACGCTGGGCGGCTATCTGCTGGGCCGCGCGCTCTCACTCAAGCTCGCCCAACGCAAGCTCGCGCAGGACGCGGATCGCATGATTGCGATCGTGGAGATGTTCTCCCAGGAGACGCGCACCGCGCTGGCCCAGATCAAGGCGGCGCAGCTCCCCTTCTGTTCCGATGCCGAGATGGTTTTTGTGCGCACGCTGATCTTCCAGTCGCACTACCTGAAGGATGGCGGGCATATCCGCGACGGACGGATCGTCTGCTCGGCAACGCTGAGCAGCCTGGAGATGCCCAAAGGGCAGATCGATCCCGATTTCACCCAGCCGGACGGGACACGGATCTACCGCGAGCATTCACCGATTCTCGTCCGCGATCTGCACGCAGTCGTGGTTCAGTTGGGCGACTCCTATGTCGTCTATACGCCCCACATACTGGATTTCATGCACATCACGACTTCGCATTTCATTCTCAGAACGCCCAGCGCCCCGCAATTCGCGCTTGCTTCGGGGAACACGGCGGGACTGACGCCGGCAAAGCAGTTGCTCATCGACCAGGTAACATCGCGGGAGGGATATGCGCGGGTGGACGACACATACTACGTCACCCGCTGTTCCGCCCGATATTACAAGTGCGTTTCCGCCAACATATCCATCCCTGAAGCGCTGAGTGCGGACGGCAATATGCTCATCTTATTCAGCTCTGCGGGTGGAGCAACCGGCGCATTACTGGGCTTTCTCTTTTCCTTCCTCTATCGCCGCAATCGCAGCATGGAGCAGCAACTGCGCCGGGCCATTCGCCAGGACAAGCTGCGGGTGGTTTATCAGCCGATTGTGAAGATGGTCAACCGGCGGATTGCAGGGGCCGAGGCTCTGGTGCGCTGGAACGATGAGGAGGGCAATGCCGTCGGCCCCGATGTTTTTATCAGGATCGCCGAAGAGCGCGGCTTTGTGGGTGAGATTACGAAGCTGGTGGTGCGCCATACTTTGCGCGAGATGGGCGAGACGTTGCGCGGCAATGCCGAATTTCGCCTCAGCATCAATGTGGCCGCGGCGGATTTGACCGATCCCGGATTTCTGCCGATGCTGGAAGAGAAGCTGCGCGAGGCCGGCGTTTCAACCAAGCAATTGGCAATCGAGATCACGGAGAGCTCCACCGCGCGCCAGGATGTGGCCGTGGCGGCGATCCGCCAACTGCGGAAGATGGGGCACGAGGTTCACATCGACGACTTCGGCACCGGCTATTCAAGCCTCTCTTACCTGCATACTCTGTCGATCGACGCAATCAAGATCGACCGCTCTTTCACCCAGGCCGTCGGCACCGAAGCGGTGACGCTGAGCATTTTGCCGCAGATTCTCGCCATGGCTCAGGCGCTCAAGCTGCAAGTGGTTGTGGAAGGCGTGGAGACGCGCGAACAGGCCGATTATTTTGTCGCCATGAAGGACTCCGGAGCCATCCTGGCGCAGGGCTGGCTCTATGGCCGTCCGGTGGCGGCGGAGGCATTTCGCGAGCGGATGGACGCTGATCTATTGCAGGCCGAAGAGGAACAGAGAAGACACACGGCGACACAGGCCGCATGATTGTTCGCCTTCGAATCGAGCCTTGAAATTGATAGTCAGCCGTCGATCTTCTTCGCCAATTCACGGCCGCGCGCGAGCGCTTGCCGGTTGACTTCGGTGAAGCGCGGATTCTTGACCAGCCGCCCGAGCGCCGCCTCAATATTCACGTCGCCCAGGACCGCAGTGATTTGAAGCAGCGCGCCCAGCATCACCATGTTGCCCACGCGGGGATTGCCCAGCTCATGCGCAATCTCGGTGAAGGGGCGCGCCAGTACGCGCACGCCCGCACGTTCGCAGTCGGCGGGAAACTCCTCGCCGTTGTAGAGAATCCATCCGCCGGGCGCGACGCTGGAGACAAACTTCCTGAGCGAGGGCTCATTCATCGCCACCAGCAGATTGGGCGTGGTCACCATGGGCGAATCGATCGGCTGGCGAGTGAGGCGAACGTGGCAGTTGGAGGTGCCTGAGCGCATCTCCGGGCCATAGGAGGGCAGCCAGGAGACTTCGAGCCCGGCGTCGAGTCCGGCCTCGGCCAGCACCTCGCCCAGCAGCAGAACGCCCTGTCCGCCAAAGCCGGCGACGCGCACGCGCAGATCGACCTCGGCGCCCGGCGCGAAGGCAATCGGATGGCCCGCGGGCAGATCGTTGTCGGCGACGCCGAGAATTTGCGGCAGCTTATCGAGCGGCGGCGCGGCCTCTTGCGCTGCGCGCGGCTCGGTCTCCTTGGTGCGGTCGCGATAGACGCCCAGCGGAAAGGTCTTCTCCATCACCTCAGTGACCCAGCGCTGCGCCTCGACGGGCTGCATCTTCCAGATCGTCGGGCAGGGCGAGAGAATTTCAATGAAGGAAAAGCCCAGCCCGCGCACCTGATTCTCAAGTGCGCGCTTGATGGAGCGCGCGGCCTGCATGATCTGTTTGGTGTCGCCCAATCCGACGCGCTCGATGTAGACCGGCGCATCGAGCGAGGCGAGCAGCTCGCAGACGCGCAAGGGGTAGCCTTCGTTCACCGAGCTGCGCCCCTCGGGGGTGGTCATCGTCTTCTGGCCCAGCAGCGTGGTGGGCGCGGATTGTCCGCCGGTCATCGAATAGATGGCGTTGTTGATGAAGAAGACCGTGATGGGCTCGCCGCGATTGGCGGCGTGCAGAATCTCCGCTGAACCGATGGCCGCCAGATCGCCGTCGCCCTGGTAGTCGATCACGATGCTCTCAGGGCGGCTGCGCTTGACGCCGGTGGCGACGGCCGTGGCGCGTCCATGCGCCGCCGAGACATTGCCCACGTCGAAGTAGTGGTAGGTGAAGACGCCGCAGCCGACGGGGCCGACCAGGATCGTCCGATTCTGAATGCCCAGCTCGTCGATGGCGCGGGCCAGCAGCTTGTGCGCCTGTCCGTGACCGCAGCCGGGGCAGAAGTGCGTCTGATGCTGCAACTCGCCCTTGCGCTCGTAGCGATCGTAGAAGGCCTTGGGCTTGGCGTGCGAGATCTCGTATTCGGGAAGCACCGCGCTAGACATGAGCCACACACTCCTGTTCCGGCCGCAATTGCAATGAATGGTTCTTCGCCAGTGTACGCACAACGTTGAGCACCTCGTCGAGCGAGGGAACGTTGCCGCCGACGCGGCTGAAAAACTCGACCGGGCGCGCGCCGTTGACGGCCAGCCGCACATCCTCCACCATCTGTCCGTTGCTCATCTCGACGGTCAGGAAGACCCGCGCGCTTTTGGCCAGCTTCTGGATGTGCAGCTTGGGAAATGGATAAAGCGTGATGGGTCGCAGCACGCCGACCTTGAGGCCCTCGGCGCGCGCCTGAGCGGCCACGGCCTTCAGGATGCGGCCGATGATGCCGTAACCGATGAGCACGATCTCAGCGTCCTCGGTGCGCCACTCGTCGGCGCGGGTTTCAAGCTCTTCGGCACGGCGGTACTTGGCCTCCATGCGCCCCTGATGCGCTTCCATCTCGTCGATGTCGAGAAAGAGCGAGGTGATCAGATTGCCGCGCGTGGCCTCTGTGCCGGTCACGGCATAGCCGGGCGTCTGGGGCGCAACGGCGGTTTGCGGAAACTCGACCGGCTCCATCATCTGTCCGATGAAACCATCGGCGAGCACGACAACCGGATTGCGATAGCGGTCGGCCAGCTCGAAGGCCAGCGCGGTCAGGTCGGCCATCTCCTGCACCGAATGCGGCGCAAGGACGATGGTGCGATAGTTGCCGTGGCCGCCGCCCTTGACCACCTGATGATAGTCGCCCTGCTCGGCGGCGATGTTGCCCAGCCCAGGCCCGCCGCGGGTGATGTCGGCGATGACGCAGGGCAGCTCGGCGCCGGCCATGTAGCTGATGCCCTCCTGCATCAGGCTGATGCCGGGGCCGCTCGATGCGCTCATTGCGCGCACGCCCGCCGAGGATGCGCCGTAGATCATGTTCATCGCCGCAACTTCGCTCTCCGCCTGCAAAAAAACACCGCCCGAGCGCGGCAGATAGAGCGCGGCTGCCTCGGCAATCTCGCTGGCCGGGGTGATCGGATAGCCGTAAAAGGCGCGGCAGCCGGCGAGGATCGCGCCGCGCACGATCGCTTCATTGCCTTTCATCAGTTGCTTGCGCATTCACTCGCTCCCGTCGCGACTGCTTCCGCAGCGCGCGCTCGATTCACCACTCTCGATACGGTAATCGCCCCCGGCTCCGGGCAGACCATGAAGCAGATGCCGCAGCCGGTGCAGCCCGCGCCACTGTAGGACGCGGTGCGATAGCCGTAGTGATTCAAGCGCTCGCCCAGCGCGATTGCCTTGGGCGGACAGGCCTCGACGCAGAGCCCGCAGCCCTTGCACTCGTCCTCATCCACGCGCAAAAGGCCGCGATCTTTCTTCTCGACACTCACCATCCGCAATCCTCATCCCTGAAACTCTTCATTCTCAGCTTCGCAAAGGGGGACCGGCAGTGATCCGCATCACCAAGAGACCGCGCGCTGCAATCGTTCATCTTGCACTCAAGCAAGGCAGACGAATCTGTTTGCATTCCTCGCAGTGCGGATGAATAATTCAGCTCGGATGAGAAGATCGATCGAGAGGCAAGGGGATCAATGCGCGCTCGGCGCGGGAGCGGCGCTGACGATCGCCGGATCGAGCGCCGTCATCGGCCAGATTGTGCTGATGCGCGAGCTGATCTCGCTCTACAACGGCAGCGAGCTGTCCCTGGGAATTCTGCTGGCCACTTGGCTTTTCTGGAGCGCGGCGGGCAGCTTGCTCTGCGGCTCTCTTCCGTTGCGCGAGGGGCGCGTGCGTGGAAGAGTGGGTGCGCTTGCGTGCCTGCTGGGTGTGAGTCTTCCGGCAACCGTCTGGGCGCTGCGCGCGAGCAAGAGCCTGCTGCAAACGGTTCCCGGCGAGCTTGTCGGCCCGGTCGCAACGCTGCTGGCATCGCTGGTTTGCCTGAGCGTTTTCTGCATGACGGCAGGCGCACTCTTTGTCGCTGCCGCGCGCATGATAAACGACTCGGACGCGCGACGGGCTGCTGGTGCGGCTTACCTGCTGGAGGCGGCCGGCAGCGCCGTGGGCGGCGTCGTGGCCAGCCTGCTTCTGCTGCGCTTTCTTTCGCCGATGCAGATTGCCACACTCGTGCTGGTTCTGAATCTGTGGCTGGCCTCCATTCTTCTGTTGCGCATTCGGATCGTTGTTGCGAGCGCGGTGGCCGTGCTGCCGGCGCTCCTTCTTGTTGTCGGGGTTGCGCCGCGCGTGGAGTGGCAGACGAGGACGCGGGAGTGGAGCGGCTTTCGCCTGCTGGGGTCGACGGATTCGATCTACGGCAATCTCACCGTTATCGAGAGCGGCGGGGTGCGCAGCCTCTACGAGAACGGCCTGATCCTGGCCAATGCGCCGGACGAGAGCGCGGCGGAGGAATCGGTCCACTATGCGCTGCTGGAACATCCCTCGCCGCGCCGGATATTGCTGATCGGCGGCGGCGCGAATGGAGCCGTCGCCGAGGCGCTCAAACACCCGACCGTTGAGCGCGTCGATCTGGTCGAGTTGGACCCTGCGCTGCTCGGCATGGTGCGCGACGATCTTCCCGCAAATGCCGCGCCGAGGGATGCGCGCGTCGTGCCGCACACCGCCGACGGGCGCGCTTTTCTGCACGCGTCGCGCGCGAGCTACGATGAAATCATTGTCGGCATTCCCGACCCGCAGAGCGCGCAACTGAACCGCTACTATACGGTCGAGTTCTTCCGCTCCGCGCGCGCGCACCTGGCGCCGGGCGGGCTGCTCGCGCTTCAACTGCGATCGTCGGAGGAGGCCATGAGCCCCGATCAGGCGGAGTTTCTGCGCTCGATCAAGCGCTCTCTGCAGGAGGTCTTTCCCGCTGTCGTCGCGATTCCCGGAGATACGATTCACTTCTTCGCCGCCACGCGCCAGGGGCTGCTGACGGAGGATGCGCCGACGCTCGTCGAGCGGCTGATGGAGCGCCATTTGCAGACGCGCTATGTGCGTGAATACTTCATTCCCTTCCGCATGACGGCTGACCGCATGGAGCAGGCGCGCGCCGATCTGGAGCCGCAGGCCGCGACGCGCATCAACCGCGACTTCGCGCCCATCGCCTACTACTACAACACGATTCTGTGGAGCGCGCAGTTCAGGCCTGCCTATGCCGAATGGCTGCGAAGGGCCGGCAGCACGCGCTTTGCAAGCATCCTGGGCGGAGTGCTGATCGCGGCGGTCCTGCTGGCTCTTGCCGCCGGCGGCAAGCAGAGGCCGCGAACCACCGCGCTCTGCTCGACGGCCGCGACCGGCTTCACGCTGATGGCGCTCGAGATGATACTGCTGCTGGGGTTCCAGTCCATCTACGGCTTTCTTTATAGCCAGCTTGCCCTGCTGATTGCGCTCTTCATGGCGGGGATCGCGGTGGGAGGCTGGCTGGGGTTGCAGCTCACCGGGTCGCCGCGCCGGGCGGTGGCTATCACACAGCTTCTTCTCATGCTTTCCGCGCCGCTGCTGATGCTCGCGCTTAGCCTGCTGGCCATGCCGCGGGGCTCGGCGGTGAACTGGCTGGCCGCGGAGATCGTCTTTCCCGCGCTGGCCGCGCTCGGCGGGATGCTGGGCGGCTGCCAGTTCACGCAGGCGGCGCAGTTGTTTCTTGCGGGCGACCGGGGCGCAGGCTGGCTAGGCTGGCTCTATTCCGTCGATTTATTGGGCGGCTCCGCAGGCGCGCTCGTGCTCAGCGGCTTCCTGATTCCTGTCTTCGGATTCTGGCCGACGGCGTGGCTGACGGCGGCGGTGAGCCTGGCGCCGGTGTTGATGGCCGCGCGTCTCTGTATCCCACGCCGGGTAGGGTCTTATTGATCCGGCAAGAAAACAGTGACCTTCTTTCCCACCCACAGTATTGATTTGCCGGATCAAAAGAAGCTGATTGTGGCGATTCGCATTTTCATCGCCAGACTGCAAGTGATGGAAAAATATATCGTTGGAAAACTCTGGCGGAGGAAGGCTGTTCCGGAATCTTTGGACGGAATTAAAGTTTTATCAAAGTTTGCCGATAATTATGGAAAGAGCGTCTAGGCTAAGAAGTAGCAGGCCAGAGACGGTGGCGCCGAGCCCGGCGAATGTGTACGCCCTTCCTCAGCGGAGGGTTCCGGGGCTTGGGGCCGTCTCTGGCTTTCACTTTGGCGGCTCTCCGCCGCGAGCTTGAGCTGCAACCACGGCGGCGCTCGAAATCGGGGAGTGCGAGAGATCGAGAGCGGAGGTTGGCGGTGCATCGCCGGCCTCTGCTCTCGATTTTATTTGCGCGACGGTCGTTTGGGCTCGCGAGCGCCATTCACATTTCCATGAGTAACCGAGGCGGCTGAGGCCGCCTTTATTTTTGCGAGGAGCATTCCGCATGAAACCCATTGCGAATATCTGGCTTCACCCCAAAACCTCGACCTCCGGCTTGTTGATTGCGGTGGTCACCATCGGTCGCGTCTTTTCTCAGCAGGGCATCAGCTTCGGCACGGTGGGCAACGGCAGCGCGCTCACGCTTATTCTGGGAGTGGCCACGGCGCTGCTGGGCTTGATGGCCCGCGATCCGAGCGGCGCCGCGACGACGGCCAGCGACGAGAACTCCACGCAGGGAGCAACGTCCACCGCCCAGCTGGGCTGCTGGGCACTGATTGCGCTGCTTGTCACTGCACCTTTCACGACCGGCTGCTCGGGAACCAGCGTGGCGCAGAATATTGTGAACTGGACGCCGACATTGCAATCGGTTGTGGCCACCGTGGATGCAACCGCCTCGATTCTCGATCCGGCCTCGGCGCCGATCTTCACCGCGGCCACCAGCGGCTTTGACGCGGCCAGCAATGTACTGGTGACACAGGCCAAGGCCTATCTTGCCAATCCCACAGCGACAGTGCTCCAGCAGTTGCAGACGCAGGTGGTGACCTTCCAGCAGCAGGTGAACGCGGCGCTGCTCCTGGCGTCCAAGATTACCAACCCGGCCAGCCAGCAAAAGGCTCTGGCCGACATCAACGCCGTGGCGACGGTGGTGAATGCGATGCTGGCGCTGATTGCCTCGATCTCCAACAAGGCCGCGGTGGCGCAGATGAGTGCGGCCGTGACGGTCAAGCTGGCGCAGGTTGAGCCGTACATGGATGAAGGCAGCGCGGTGCGGATTGTGGCGCGGCAGTACGGCGAGCCGGTGACGGTGGCGGCGATGCAGGTGGCCCAGGCGCAGGCGAGCGCGGCGCAGGCGGGCTTCTAGAGCATTTTCGGTAGTGGGTCAGTTTGAATAAAGATACCCTCGGGGGCTAAAGCCCGCATGATATTGCGGAGTTTATGTACGGGCTAAAGCCCGTACCCTTCCAATTGACCCACTGCTGCATTTTCGCTTCACTTGTTGACATTACGAGCGCATCGAAGGTGGCTTTTTCTTGAGGGAAAAGCCACTTTACTGCAAGGATTCTGTATACACCAGAATCGAAAATGCTGTAAAGCGGTTCAGACCACGCCGGCGAATGGGGTTCTGTCCCAGCACGCAAAAGTTGCGTGCTGGGCATCCATTCGCGCAGCCTGAAGGGCAGGGGCTATTCTTCCTTATCTCCGCTCGGCGATGGCTCTTCGCTCTCGGCGGAATCGTCCGCCGCGGCCGCACCCGGCTCATCCTGCCACATCCAGGCGATCCACCAGACAAAGGCGGCAAAAAAGATCGCCTGATAGGTGAAGGCCAGAATCGTTCTCACCTGATCGAAGTCGGCGCGGCTATGGAAGAAGTGCTTCGCAATGGCATATTGCAGGCCGCCTTGAATCGCCAGCGAGGCAATGGCCTCCGCGCCAAGGCCGATGCCGATCATCAGCGCATGGCTGCGCCAGCCGGCCTTGAAGCGGCGGCCGAAGAGCAGCAGCAGCGCCAGCAGACCCACCGATATCACGGCCACCAGCAGATCGCCCTTCTGCGCCATCAGTTGCATGATGCGCAGCCGGCCCAGCAGCGTATCCAGCGCCAGTTCCTGGCGCGCGGGCCACGGTCCCCAGAGCGCCAGAATGCCGCCGCCGAGCACGACAAGCCCCGCCGCATTCACAATCCACAGGGGACGCTGCGCTCCGGCGAAGGCCCGGCGCGCCACTTCGACCAGAACCAGCAGGCTCACGATCGTTGCCAGATTCGCCAGCGTCAGCGTGGTCACGGTGAATGGAACCATCGCCAGCCGTCCTGAGAGCAGAACCTCGGCCATCAGCCGCAGGGCGAAGATCGCCACGCCCACGGTAAACCAGGGGAAACGCCGCGCGCGCTCCCGGCCCATCAGGACCACCAGCAAAACCAGTTGCGCGGCAAAGGTCAGTGTCCAAAGAACCCGCTCCATCCAATCGAGCGCGCTCATCGAAGGCCGTGAAGTAGCCAGCATTGCTAGAAGCATTTGCACCTTGTCCGGCCCGCGCGGGAATCAACCGCGGGCCTGCTTCCAGTTTAATCGCTCGCTCTACCTGCGGGCGCGCGCAAGCCATTGGGAAAGGTGGTGGGCCTGCGCGGTGTTTGCACTGGCAAGAGCATGATAGCGAGCGACGCGGGCCTGCTCGAAGGCCTCGATCAGCGCCGCAGGATCGGCAGAATTGGCCGCATCCAGCGTCGTCGGCCCCCAGTCGCCGTCGTCCACCAGCTGCGCCGCGCCCTCTCTGGTGAGCGCGTTCAGAGCCTGCTGCAGCGCGCGTACCGCCGCCGAGCTGCCGCCGCTGACGGCAAAGTCGAAGACCCGCTTGCATAGCTCATCCGACTCCAGTTGCGCGCACCAGGGCTCCCAGAAGTGCTTCCGGTAAAACTGCTGGACGAGCGGCTCGCGCTTGTCCGGCGCAAGCGCCGCGATGGCCGCGAACTCCGCCGGCCACGAGAGGCTACCGATGCCGCTGATGACGAAGGCCCCCGTGGAGGCATCGGAAACCTGCGCACAGGCGCGCGCGGCATCCTCGTTATCCATCATCCAGTTGTAGACAATCTCCCAGTGCGCCATGGTTTTTCATTTCTCCGGATGGATCCAAATAGGAAAGCGGCGGAGCGGCAGTATTGCCTGAAAAAGAAAGAAAATCAAAGGCGGGGAATCCAGGGGATGGGATTGCCCAGCAGCTCAGTATTCCGCCACGATAGCACCTGGGAGCAACGAGAGACAAATCGCCGTGCAGAAGCCGCTGATTTGCTATAGTCTGAACCAGTCGATGCCGGTCTCCGGGGTGCGATGCGACTCCCGGTCGGCGCCCCGGCAAGCGATGAGGAGTGGCATGGAAGCGGGCTCAACCCTCGATATTCTCGATCTGCGGCATTTTTCCGCGCCGGTGCTCGCTCCTGTCCTGGAGGCGGAGAGCGAGCTGTGGCGGCAGCGCCTGCATTGGGATTACAGCGTCTCGGCCCGGCTGCTGATGCAGTACCTGGACAGCCATTCGCTGCCCGGCTACGCGGCCCTGGAGTCGGGCGAGCTTACCGGCTACGTCTTCTGCGTCTACGAGGAGACCAAGGCGGTCGTCGGCGACGTCTACGCTCTGCCCTTCCTGCGCCCTGGCGGCCATTCGGCTCACGAGGTCGAGGAGACGCTGATCCGCCACCTGCTGGAGCTGCTGACGAACTCTCCGCAGGTGGAGCGCATCGAATCGCAACTGCTGCTGCACCCATCCGGCACCCACTCCGGCGTCTTCCTTGATGCCGGCTTCCAATGCCACCGGCGACTGCTGATGGTGCGCTCGCTCGATGGCTACTTCGCCGCGCCGCGCGTGCAACTGCCGGTGCGGCTGGAGCTGCGCCCCTGGCGCGACGACGACCTGCCCGCCGCCGCGCAGTTGATCGCCGCGGCCTACAACGGCCATCCCGACAGCGTGGTCAACGACCAGTACCGCACCGTGCACGGCTCGCAGCGCTTTCTCAACAACATCGTCCGCTTCTCCGGCTGCGGCGTCTTCTCCCCGCCGGTCTCGCACGTGGCGGTCGATCGGATTACGCGCGAGATGGTGGCGCTGGTGCTCGGCTCGCGCGTCAGCCCCGAGAGCGGCCACATCACACAGCTCTGCGTGCATCCCGAGCACCGCCGCCACGGCCTGGCGCGCAACCTGCTCAACCTGGCCGCCTCCTGCTTCCTGTGCCAGGGCGTCCGCGAGATCTCGCTCACCGTCACCGAAGCCAACAGCGAGGCCATCGGCCTCTATCGTGCCGAGGGCTATGAATGCATCCATAGCTTCGATGCCACAGTCTGGGAGCGGAAGCGGCTAGCTTGAAAGAAACTCCTTCACCATCGCCAGGTATTCGTCGAAGCGCAAGAACATCGTCGCATGGCCGCCGTTGTGGAAGGTGTGCAGCTCGGCCTGGGGATAGGTCGCGCGCAGAGCGCGGCGGCGGCGCGGGCCGATCACGTCCGTGTCGGATTCGGCGATGAGAACCTTGCCCTGCCACTCCGCAAGATCGCCCGGCGTGAAGTGATAGCGCCGATGGTATGCAAGTTGGATGCGGAAGTTGGCCAGCATATCCGCTTTGGCGATCCGGGTGGAAAGCATCTCGTCGAGATAGGCTTTCCAGAAATCGCGATCCTTGCCGGCCGGGTCGAGCGCCTTGAGCAACGGAGCGCGCAGCAGCCCGGATGTGGCGGACCACGGCAGCGCCTGCGCAATCCAGGTGAAAAGGCGCAACGAGGGCACAAGGGACCGTAACGGCACGCCGCAATTTGAGACGAGCAGATGGCTGATGCGTTCCGGATGCCGTCGCACGAAGACCTGCGCCAGCGCTCCTCCAAAGGACGCGCCGAGGATTGCAGCCCGATCGATCTTCTCCGCATCGAGAATGGCCGCAAGCCCCGCGGCCAGCTCCTGAATCGAATCGACGCGCGGATAGGCTGGATAGACGACGCGGCAGCGGCCGCTCATTGCAAGCGCGAACTCGAAGCCCAGATCGTTGACCAGCTCGCCGCCGGGCAGCGCCACGATCGCCTGCGAGCCCGAGCCGATCACGCGATAACGCCACTCGTGCGCGCCGACCGTGAGCAGTTTCTCCGGAAAGCGGCGGCGGAAATCCCTGAGCGCGGCAGCCTTGGGAGAGCAAACATTCCCGTAAAAACGCGCGAAGCTCTCATCTGAATCCGGTGAGTTCATGCCAACTCCTTCACGAAATTCCGAGAATTAGATTGAAGTGGAAGTGCGTCGGGATTTCGCTGCCGCGAAGAGATCGGGACGCGCGGCAACCAGGCTCTTCGGCGCCTGCCGGCAGGCGCAATGCTCTTGATGTTCCTGGCGCCACCGGATGCGCTCATCCTGTCTTGCTTTGGTTGGCATCGGGTTTTCCGCGTGCCATTGCTTGTTCATGCAATGACTCCGAACCGGTATCACTTCCGTGATACACCTTTGACGGATGCGGAGTCAACGCTGCGCCGTTCGATGCAGTCGGCAATGAGCAAGGCCATCGTCAAAGGCATAACGAGCAGGACCGCGAAGGAAAGCCAATCCAGCCTCCGTTGCTCGTGCTGCAGCATCCATGCATGATGGCCGTGACTGTTCAGCGCTTGGAGAGTGAGTATGCCGAATGCCGTGACGAACCAGCGCGGCCGTCGAAGAAGAAACCCGGCGCAGATAAGATCGATTGCACAGAAGATGCCATGACGCCAGGGTGATCCGCCGGCGCTGAACGCAGACAGAAAGAAAGCGATGGCATGGTAGATCGCTGCGCCCACAAACAAAACCGCGAGGATGCGAAAGAGGGTCTCGCGAGAGATGCCGCTCCTGCTCATCTCGCAATCAGGCGCATCAGCCAACTGAGCACAATCGCCGAGCCGACAAAGAGCGCAAAGCAATAGAGCCCGTAGCGCACCATGCGGCGCGGCGTCTCACGCTGCGTGATGCCGAAGACTGTGGAGGCAAAGAGAGCAAAGAGCAGCACCGCCGCAAAGTGGCTCATGACTTCCTCCCGGTGCGCAGGTTGTGCGCGTCCACGGCGGCAATCACGTTCAGCAGCCCGGCCACCACGATGAAGCGCGAGCCCCAGTCGGCCGTGGTCACCAGCACCTGATCCGCGCCCCAGCCCGCAAGGCGGCTGACGAAGAAGAGCAGTCCGTTGCCCAGATCGCCGGCCATTCCGAGAATCTCCAGAATGTCGTGCGCGCTCGAGTACAGCTTGCCCTGCATCAGAATGCCGGTCACGAACATTCCCAGCACCGAGGCAGCGAGCAGCGAGCCGCGCACCCACTTGCCCAGCAGAAAATGCCCCGCCCCCGGCACCAGCCAGCCGAGGATCAACGGCAGGTAGACAAAGCCCTCGTACGCGGCCTGATGCGGTGCGGCCTTCGCGCCTGTTCCCGCCGCAAAATTCTTGTTTTCTTCAGTAGCCATGCTCTTTTGAATATATCGCATTGGGCTATTCCCGAGTCCCTCAGCCCCTTAGATCCTCACCAACTCCCGCTGCACAGATCCCGTCACCCATGCCTTGCCGGGGCGGGTGAGCATATCGATCTCGCTGCGCACGCCGAACTCCGGCAGATAGATCCCCGGCTCGACCGAGAAGCAGGTGCGGGGCAGCAGGCGGCGCTTGTCGTGCGTCTCCAAGTTGTCGAGGTTCGCGCCCGCGCCGTGAATCTCTGTCGTGATGTTGTGGCCGGTGCGATGGGTAAAGTATTCGCCAAAGCCAGCCGCGCCGATCACCTTGCGGGCCGCGTCGTCGGCCTCGAAGCCGCAGATCGCGCGATTCTCGGCAAAGGCCCGTTCAACGGCATTGATCGCCGCATCACGCGCCTGGATAACCGTTGCGAAGACGTGCCGCTCGGTGGCAGTCGGTTCGCGCCCCACCACGCCCGTCCAGGTGATGTCGTAGTAGATGCTGCCCGGCTTCACCGACTTGGCCCAGATATCGATCAGCAGAAAATCGCCATTGCGAATGGGCGAGCAATGCTCCGCCGTCGGCTCGTAGTGCGAGTCGGAGCTGTGGGCGTTGACGCTGACATTGGGGCCGTTCTCCCAGACGAGGCCCTGGCGGCGCATCGCCTCGCGCAGCCATTGCACATGATCGAACTCGCCGTAGACGCCAGCGCGCACTCGGCGGCCAATCTGCTGCCAGCCCTCGGCGAGAATTGCATCGATCGCTTGCTGTGCGACGGCGTGGCTCGCAATCTGCTCTTCGCTCAGCACTGCCTCAAAAACGCTGACAAGGTCAGCAGAAGTTACAATTTGCTTGCCCAGTCCGCGCAGAAACTCGACGGTTCCTGCGTCCACCATCGCGAGGTACATCAGGTTGTTGTCGGGCGAGTATTGCATGGCCGCTGTGCGCGCTCCGGCCAGCATCAATTCCAACCCGGCGGCCAACTCCTGCCAACTGGAATAGAGCGCCTTCGCGCCCGGCAGCGTGTCCAGCCGATTCTGTTCGATGCGATGAACCAGTTTGCGCGGCTCGCCCGCGGCGGGCACAAAGTAGTACCAGCGGCGCGTGATATGGGCGTTTGGGTCCAGGCCCAGAATACGCCCGGCGATGGGATCGCGGTGATGATGGTCGTAGAAGAGCCAGCCGTCCAGGCCGGCCTCGCCGATGGCGGCTTGCATCGCTTCGAGGTCCATGAAGTCAATGATACTCAAGACAGGGCGGCGGTCCGTCGCGCTGGCGCCAGGGCACGGTGATGAGGATATTGCCGCATGGGTAAGACCAGGACCACCCGGCAGACAAAACATTCTCCCCGGTCCCAAAATGCAAGGGACCGGGGGCACCTGGCATATACCCGCAACCTGTTTAGCCCGTACTTATCAATTCAAATCTATTTCCTTCAAACGGACGCATTACGCACCCAGCGCGAAATTCTTTCCGGCTTCCAGCAGCTTTGCGACCGACTCTTTGGAGCAGGACTCGGTGTAGATGCGCATGAGTGGCTCGGTGCCTGAGGCGCGCAGGAGAATCCAGGTTTCGGCGGCGTTGGGCTTCGACTTCGCTTCGGGGTTGTCGAGGTAGAACTTGACGCCGTCCAGCGTCTCCTGGCGCAGGATGGGCATACCGGCGAAGGCGGGATCGCCGACGGTGAGAGCTTTGGCGCGGGCGACGGCGCGGGCGATTATATCTTGTGAGATGTGCAGATCGATGCGCCCATATTGATGTTCGCCGTACTCGGCCTGGAGATCGGCGACGAGCGCGCCCAGCGTCTTGCCCTCTTCGGCCATGACGTTGGCGAGCAAGAGCGAATTCAGCAGGCCGTCGCGCTCCGGCAGGTGGCGCTGGAAGCCGATGCCGCCCGACTCCTCGCCGCCCATCAGGATGGTGCGCTCGAGCATCAGGTCGCAGATGAACTTGAAGCCGATGCCGTGTTCGATCAGTTCGCGGCCATGCTTGAGGCAGATGCGGTCAAGCATCTTGGTGGTGTTGAAGGCGCGCGTGACGGCGCCGGGCCAGTCGTTGTGGCGCTTGAGAACCCAACTGAGCAGCACGCAGTAGATTTTGTGGGGATCGACAAAGTTGCCATGCTCGTCGACCGCGCCGATGCGGTCGGCGTCGCCGTCAGTGGCGAGACCGGCCTGACAGCCGTTGGCGACAACCGCATCAGCCAACGCGCGGATGTGCGGCTCGATCGGCTCGGGATTGATGCCGGGAAAGAGCGGATCGGCGTTCGCGCGAATCTGCACATGACGGACGCCGAGGCGCGCGAAGATGTCGGCGATGATGGAGCCGCCCGCGCCGTACATGGCATCGAGGCCGAAGTTCATGCCGGAGGATTTGAGCGCGTCGAGCGGGGTGAAGCTCTGGATGGCCGTGAGATAGGGCGGGAGGAAATCGACCTCGGTGATGGGGGCCGGCGCGGCTGAGCGGGGAACAGGCTGACCGAGCCGCGATTCGATGTCTGCAATCATGGAGGGCTTGCCGGAGCCGCCGTACCAGCCTTTGTACTTGACGCCATTCCACTCGGCGGGATTGTGCGAGCTGGTGATCATGATGCCGCCGGCAAGATTGCGCTTGACGACGGCATAACTCAACGCCGGGGTGGGCGTGATGCGATCGGCGATGAGCACGGGAATGCCCGTGGCCGCGACGACCTCAGCGCAGGTTTGGGCGAAGCGCCGGGAGCCGAAGCGGGTGTCGTAGCCGATTGCGATGCCTTTGGACGGCTGCTCCTTGGCGTGGACGTAGGCGGCGATGGCCTCGGCGGCGATGCGGACGTTGGAGAATGTGTAGTCGTCGGCGATGATTGCGCGCCAGCCGTCGGTGCCGAATTTGATCTGCGCTTGAGACATGATTGGATTCTTGCTCCCTGCATTAGGATACCCTGCGCTGCTACACTTCCCTCTCAGAGGAGCCTGCCGACGCGCGCGGGCTTGCCGGAGGTGAGTGTTGCCCGAGCCTGTCTTTCAACCCTTCGTTCCCGCCGGTGAAAGACCCGCCGAGTTTACCTTTCGCGCTCTGCTGCTGGGCTCGATCTTCGGCATCGTCTTCGGTGCGGTGACGGTCTACGTGGGACTGCGGGCTGGACTGACGGTCGCCGCATCCATCCCCATTGCGGTGCTGTCGATCAGCATTCTGCGCGCCTTTGGGCGGGGCACGATCCTGGAAAACAATATTGTCCAGACGACAGGCAACGCTGGGCAATCGATCGCCTCGGGCGTGCTGTTTACGCTGCCCGCGCTGGTCTTTCTCGGTTTCGATCTGGAGTATACGCGCATCTTCATGCTGGCTTTGATCGGCGGCTGGCTGGGCGTGCTGTTCATGATTCCGCTGCGCCGCCAGCTGATTGTGGATGAACACGACAACCTGCCGTATCCCGAGGGCACGGCCTGCGCCGATGTGCTGATTGCCGGGGAAAAGGGCGGCTCGCTGGCTGGACGCGTCTTTCTCGGCCTCGGCATCGGCGGCCTCTACACACTCTTGCAAAACAAGAACTTGCTGAAGGCCTGGCCGGGAACGCCGGAGTTTCAGCCGGACTTCGGCCCCGAGCACGCGCTGAAAGGGGCGAGCGTTTACGCCGAGGCAACGCCGGAGTATCTGGGCGTGGGCTACATCATTGGACCGCGCGTGGCGGGCATCATCTTTGCGGGCGGCGTGCTGAGCTGGCTGGTTCTGATGCCGCTGATGTACTTTTTCGGCAAGGAGTTTCCGCACGCGATTTATCCCGGCCAGATGCCCGTCGCCGAGATGACGCCCGGCGATTTGTGGGCCACTTACATCAAGCCGATGGGCGCGGGCGCGGTGGCCGCAGCCGGGCTGATCACGCTCGTCAAGACGCTGCCAACGCTCTACAACGCGCTCGCCTCCGGCCTGCGCTCGATGCGCCCCGGAGCGGCCGGTGCAGCTCGCGCCGTGCGCACCGAGGACGATCTTTCAATGCGCGTGGTGCTCGTCGGCTCGCTGCTGATCGTTGTTTGCCTGTTTCTCTTTCTTGAATTCAAACCCGTCCCTGGCGCCTTTGTCGGCTGGAGAGCCAATCTGGCAGCATCGCTACTGGTGGTCGTATTCGGCTTTCTTTTTGTTACGGTCAGCTCGCGCATCTGCGGACTGATCGGCTCGTCGGCCAACCCGATGTCCGGCATGGCGATCGCCACGTTGATGGCCACCTGCGCCGTCTTTTTGGTGGAGGGCTGGACGGCTCCGGCCTTCGGCGCGCTGGCCATCACCGTCGGCGGCATTGTGGGCATTGCCGCATCGAATGCGGGCGACACCTCGCAGGACTTGAAGACCGGCTACCTGGTCGGCTCAACGCCGCGCCTGCAACAGATTGCGCTGATGATCGGCGTGGTCGTCTCGACGATCTTCGTCGGCCTCACGCTGAACCTGATGAACACAGGCTTGCAGGAGTTTCATGCAGCGCCGCAAAGCTGGCTTCTGACGGCGCCGCATCCCGGCGTCACGATACTCTCCGACAGCGGCGCGCTTCCCGGCCAGATGCGCGTCACCGGCCCGGGCAATAGCATTGCGATGCACACGCGCTCGGAGTACATGGTGCTGAACGCGATCGGGTCCTCGGAGCTCGCCGACGGCAAGTATCTCTACTCGCCCGCGAGCGGCCGCATCGAGGTGCAGTGGATTCAGGGCATCGGCAGCGCCAGCGCGCCCGCGCCGCAGGCCCGGCTGATGGCCACCGTGATCAACGGCATCCTGAGCCGCAAGCTGCCCTGGGGACTGGTTCTGCTGGGCGTCTTCCTGAGCGTCGCCGTCGAGCTGCTCGGCATCCGTTCTCTGCCCTTCGCCGTCGGCGCTTATCTGCCCATTGGCACCACGCTGCCTATCTTCTGCGGAGGCGCGGTTCGCTGGTTCGTTGAGCAAGCCGCGAAGAAGGCCGAAGAGGGCGCTGCGGAGACGGAGAGCGAAATCTCACCCGGCTCGCTCTTCGCCTCGGGACTGATCGCCGCCGGGGGCATCTTCGGCCTGATTGGCGTTGCGCTGAAGGCCGTCGAAGCCACTTACTATGACAGCCGCGACCTGCTGAACATTCCTCACACCTTCCTCGACAACAATTATGTGTCGGTGGCTGCTTTTGCCGCGCTGGCTTTTTCGCTGTTTTATTTTGCAAGGAAGCCGCTGAAAGATGAGCGGATCTGAAGAAAGTGAACCATGCGCACGTAGTGTGGCCGGATAACTCAGGCAGTAGTTATTTGCCGGCACTTCGCATTCCACTTTCATGGGCAGGTTCCGGTCGAAGTCTACTTGAACAACGACTCCGATTGGTGGTCCATTGAAAATGAGAGCGGTTCAGGATTGGCGATCACTCGCGAATCAGGCCCATGATAGAACAAGAACCGCAGGAAGAATTCCATCAAACGGTCATCCGCACGCGATCTTTTGAGTATTGGATACATGGCTTCCTCACCATACGCATAGCCCTATCGTTTACTCTGAGAGTACCGCGACGCGATGACGACTGCCTCCGCCCAAGCCCGCTACCCGCTCACCCAGGGCGTGAACCCGTGGCTGGTTGTTGTCTCGGTGATGCTGCCGACGTTTATGGAGGTGCTGGACACCGCCATTGCCTCCGTGGCGCTGCCGTATATTGCCGGCAGCCTGTCGGCTTCGAACTCGGAGGCGACCTGGGTTCTGACCAGCTATCTGGTGGCCAATGCGGTGATTCTGCCGGCGTCGAACTGGTTTGCGCGGCGCTTTGGGCGCAAGCGCTTTCTGCTGACCTGCGTGACGATCTTCACCGTCGCCTCGTTCTTCTGCGGCGCGGCGCCCTCGCTGGGGGTGATCCTGCTGGCGCGCGTGATGCAGGGAGCGGGCGGCGGCGCGCTGCAACCGCTCTCGCAATCGATCCTTCTGGAAAGCTTTCCCGTCGAGAAGCGATCGATGTCGATGGCCGCCTATGGCCTGGGGATTGTGATGGCGCCGGTGATCGGGCCGACGCTGGGCGGATGGCTGACCGATACCTTCAGCTGGCGCTACGCCTTCTACATCAATATTCCCGTCGGCATTCTGGCGGTGATTTTGATCAGCCGCTTTGTGCACGATCCGCCGTACATCAAGAACGCCAAGGTCGGCCCCTTCGACAATATCGGCTTTGGCCTGCTGATGATCTGGACCGGCGCGCTGCAGATCGTGCTCGACAAGGGGCAGGAGGACGACTGGTTCGGCTCGGCCTGGGTGCGCTGGGCCGTGGGCGCGCTGGTCTGCGCGCTGATCCTGTGGATCTGGCACTCGTGGACGAATCCGCATAGCCTGGTCGATCTGCACGTGCTGAAGGACCGCAACTTCCGCACGGGCTGCTTTCTGATCGCGATGCTTGGAATGTGCATCTACATCACGATCGCCATTCTGCCGCTTTACTATCAGGAGGTCCTCGGCTACACGGCATTCACGGCCGGTCTGGTGGTGGGTCCGCGAGGGATCGGCTCGTTTATCGGCTCGCCGATTATCGGCATACTCGGCTCGCGCATCGACAATCGGAAGCTGCTCTCGGCCGGCTTTGTGGGCTTTGGCGTCTGCTCGCTGATCTTTGCCCAGATCAATCTGGACATCGGCCCCTACACGCTGCTGATTCCCATTCTGCTGACGGGCTTTGCCTTGAGCTTCGTCTTTGTGCCCATGTCCACGATGAGCATGGCGACGATCCCCAACAAAGATATGGGCGCGGCTACGGGACTGGCGAATATGCTGCGCAATATCGGCGGATCGATTGGCATTTCGATGGCGACGACGGCGCTGATTCGGCGAGCGGCTCTGCATCAGAACGATCTGAGCGCGCATCTGGGCTCGTCGAATATGGTGTTGCAGCAGAAATCGGCGATGATCACCGGCTACCTGGGCCAGCAACTGGGCCCGGCGCAGGCTCGGCCCGGCTCGATGGGGCTGGTGTATGGCTTGATGGAGCGGCAGTCGGCGCTGCTGGCCTATGTGGATGTCTTCCGCTGGACGGCGGTGCTGGCCTTCTTCTGCGCAGGAGCGGCGTGGCTCTTCAAAAAGCCGGAGAAGCCGGGCGTGCCGCCGCCGGGGATGCATTGAGGCAGGCGGACTGAAAGATGGAAATTATTGGATCGATGGTGACCTATGAGGACCGATACGTTCCTCGGTGAGGGCATTGGCGATTTGGCGCCAACTACAGGGCGTGCGTCTTCCCTCATGAATATTTTGGCAAATCACAATGCACACATTCTTGAGCTAAAATTCTGTAATCCGAGAAGAACGCAAACCGCCTCCGAATGAAGTACTTGTTACCGCAGCGCGGACACTGAAAGGCTGAAAACCTCACGAATGCAAACGCGAAGAACACCATCCAGCAAATTGCGAACGGCTGTAAAAACCTATCGCTATGAAAAAGCTGCATTGCAACAACATAGAATACAGCGCACGCTGGTATATAGCCGAAAAACGCGAAGAAGAGAAGCTTCTTACGCCTTCGATAATCTTGCCACTGCGTCACATACTCGCTCATGTTGCTTTCAGTATACCCGCTACAATTAGCAGAAAATCTCGTCTGTTGACGACAACAGCCCAATGCGCTCATCCAGCGAGAGTTGCCAGCCGAAGTCAGAATAGGTATCAGCAAACGCCGCAGTCTTCTGCAAAGGTCAAGTTTTTGCGGGCGTGCAACTACTGCGGATCGGCGAAGAGGCGGACGCGGGCGGCGCGGGGGGCGTCGGCGAGTTTGCGGTCGAAGGTGGCGCGGGCGTGCCGCCGCCGGGGATGCATTGAGGCAGGCGGACTGAAAGATGGAAATTATTGGATCGATGGCGACCTTGCGGGAGTTATTCTTCTTCGGTAAATAGTTTTCAATACTTCGGACGTTGCTTGAAAAGCACATGGAGTGATTGAACTGAATTTGTCCGCCGGTTCAAGCGGGGCGCTGAGACACCCCGCTGTGCAAGTGTCGCTTCAAGGAACCTCTGATCAAGGTCCATCTCTCACAGAACCTTCCCTCAGGGTCTAAAGCCCAACTCATTCTGCGGCACTTGCGGCACGACTGAAGTCGTGCCCTGACGCTTCTTGCCTCTTGAAATCAGTTTTATCGCAGCCTGTGCGACCGGGTTGGCGACCACAAACTTTCGGATTATTTGTTAACCATTCGAGGCTCTGGTGTGTTCTACCGGTGGAAGCAAAACTTCAGCCGGGAGGCAAAAGATGGACGCAGAGATTGTGGTTCCAGTCGCGGTATTCACGATGGTGGGGTGGATTGTGTGGGTGGCCTTCACAAATGTGCGGCGTGTGAAGACGGCCAAGGTGCAGGGAGAGATGGCCGAGGCGCTGCTGGCGCGCTTCGATTCGGCGCAGTCGATGCTGGCGTATGTGGAGACCGAGAGCGGCAAAAAGTTCTTGAACTCGCTGGCGCAGGAGTCGGGCACGGCATACGGCAGTATTCTGGACTGTACGCGCTGGGGTCTGGTCTTCCTGATTGTGGGCGCAACGCTCTGCTGGATGCACGCGGCAGGGTTGGTTGACCGCGATCCGCAGGTGATGGGCATTTTGGCGGTGGCGCTGGGTATTGGGCTGGAAGCGGCGGCGGTGGTCTCCTACTATGCCTCGCGCGCGCTGGGATTGATCGACGCAAAACCGAAGGCTTGACGGCAGGCGGCGGAGATGGAAGATGCAGGCATGATTGCGGCTTGGACTGCGCCGGCGGGCGAGCGGACGGCAGCGGGCGAGGATGGCTTCAGACGTATGTATGAAGCGACCTGCCGCCCGCTGTGGGGCTATCTGCGCCATGCCAGCGGACGGCCCGATCTGGCCGACGACCTGCTGCAGGAGACTTATTGCAAGTTCCTGCTGCACAAGCCGCCGGCGATGGATGAGGCCCAGAGCCGCTCGTATCTCTACAGGATTGCCACCAACCTGCTGCACAACCGGGCGCGCAGCCGCGAGGATTTGGCACAGGACGAGCCGGCCGACAGCGGGGTTGCAACGGACGAAGAGACGCGGCTGGATGTGCAGGCGATGATGCGCCAACTGAAGCCGCGCGAGCGGGAGTTGCTTTGGCTGGCGTATGTGGAGGGGATGAGCCACGCGGAGATTGCCTCGGCCACCGGATTGGGCGCGATGAGCATTCGGATACTGCTTTATCGCGCTCGGCAAAAGGCGAGCAAATTCTTGAGTCCGCGGAGGAGCGAGCGATGAAGAAGACAGGATGCGAACGGGAGAGCGGCGTGATCCGGGCCTTGCGGACGGGTGAGTGGAGCGAGCAGTTGCGGCTTCACGCGGCCGGGTGCCCGGAGTGCAGTCAGGCGCTGGCGCTGGCCGAGGCGCTCAGGGTTGAGGCGCGGCGCGCGGAGCGAGTCTTCACTCCGCCCGATGCGCATTGGATTCTGGAACGGTCGCGGCGGGTAGCGCGGGAGATGACGATGCGGCGGGTGTCGCTGCTGTTGAAGGGCATTCGCGCGCTGGCGGCGGTCTACGTGCTGGCAGCCGTGGGTTGGCTCTTGCGCGGCTCTGCCGAGCAGCAGTATCGCGAGGTCGCTTCGGCGATGAATGGAGCATCGGGCGAGATGGCGCTGCTGGGAGCCATGGTTGCCGTCGTGTGCGTGGCTGCCGGTCTGTGGCCGATGCTGCGCGATCACGCTGGGCGGCGTTGAGGCTGTGATTTGCAGGATGGACTAATCCGTCAACGGCAGAAAGCGGCGCAGTTGCTCGTCGTACTGCTCGATGCGGCCGGTGAGGATGTCGTAGTACCAGCCGTGGACGGTGAGGCGGCCTTCGGCGAGAGCGTGCTGGATGGCGGGCTGGGCGCGGAGATTGGCGAGCTGAGCAACGACGTTGCCGCGAATGAGAGAGGCCAGCTCAGCCTGATCGCCGTCGGCGGGGTTGAGCGGCTGGCGATAGAGGAAGGCGGCCTCGACATGCTCGAGCCAGCGGCGGGCCTTGGGCAGATTCACCAGGCCGGCGTGGTCGACGGCGGCCTTCAGCGCGCCACAGTCGGAGTGGCCGCAGAGGATGGCGTGCTTCACCTTCAGGACTTCGACGGCGTATTCGATGGTCGCCGTGCAGCCGTCCACATCATTGGCGGTGGCGGGCACGACGTTGCCGGCGTTGCGGGTGATGAACAGATCGCCGGGCCCGGTGCCGAGAAAGAGATCGGGGACGACGCGCGAGTCCGAGCAGGTGATGAAGAGAAACTCCGGCGCCTGCGACTCGGCCAGAAGATGAAATTGATTGCGGCGGAGAGGGAAGATCTCCTCGTGAAAATGCTTGTGTCCTGCGATCAAACGATCCATGCGATTCCGATTGCTCCTTGAATCAACCGCTTTTGTGCCAGCGGCATCTTCCTTGCGCTATAGTTATCTGGATGCTTGCCCGCGTCCTTAAGACTCTTCTTCTCTTGCTGGTTGCCGCAGGCTGCGCACTTTCCGCAGCGGCCGACAGCGCCACGCCCAATGCCGCAACCACTGACCCGCGCAACGTGGACGCCACCAGCTTAGGCGATCTTATCGGTCTCGGTCCCAACTGGCTCTTTGCGCCCGGCGACGATCCGGCCTGGGCCTCACCCACCTTCGACGACAGCGGCTGGAAGAGTATCTCCGCTGAAAAGCCGCTGACGGACTACGGCTATCGCGATCTGCATTACGCCTGGTACCGGATGCACATCCATCTGCGTCCCGGCACGCGCAAGCTGGTGATTGGAACCATATCCATTACCGGCAACTACGAGGTCTATGCCAACGGCACGCGCCTGGGAGGCAGCGGCACGATGACCGAGCGGCTGCTCAGCGCGCAAGAGTCGCTGGTCTCCTATGCAGTCCCCGACAATCTGATAGGCAAGCAAGGCGATCTTGTCCTGGCCATTCGGTGCGCGGTGAACTGGGGATCAAGCATGGGCCGCGGAACCAGCACACCTCTCTATTCGGACTCCATCCTTCTCCTCGGCCAAGAGTCGGCGCCGATGATTGCCAGCTTTGCGGCAGCCCACCTGGGCGGACCGGAGTTGCTGCTCTCGGTCCTGGCTCTGGTTGCCGGCACGATCTCATTCGCGCTCTATTTTGCGCTGCGCACTCAGCAGGAGTATCTGGCCATCGGTATCTATCTGCTGGCCGACAGCGCGATGATGGCTTTGCAGCTTTGGCTCAATGTAGTCCGGTACTCCTTTCCCGTCCACGTACTCGATTTTCTTCTCCTGAGTGTATTGACTGTTGCGCTGATCGAGTTCGTGCGCCTGGTGCTGCATCTGAGGCGCACGCGCTGGCTGCTGGCGATGGAGGTGGTCTGCTCGCTGGTCTTCCTGGTGACTCCGCTGCACACCCTGGGAATCATTTCGAACACGATGGATTCGGTGTTTTTTGTACCAGTCCTGGTGATGAAAGTCGTTCTGCCGGTGATGCTGATCCGGGGCCGGCTGAAGGGCAACCGGGAGGCCGGCCTGCTGCTGAGCGCCATTCTGATCAGCGCACTGGCCGACTACTGGTCCTTCCTCCGCCATCTGGCCTCATACGCGCAAATGAGTGCGCTATATCCCTATCTACCGTTTACCGTCTCCCTGGGGAGCTATCGGGTAGGTTTTTATCAGGTCGGCGACTTCTTTTTCGACATCGCCATTCTGATCTTTCTGGTGCAGCGCACCGTCCGCATCGCCCGCGAGCGCAACCGCGTGGCCGCGGAGCTGGAGGCCGCGCGCAGCACGCAGGAGCTTCTGCTGGCGCGCTCGGCGCAACCGACGCCGGGCTTCCATGTGGAGACGATCTACTACCCGGCGAGCGAGGTGGGCGGCGACTTTTTCCTGGTCGCCTCAATGCCCAACGGCGGACTGCTTGCCATCGTCGGCGACGTTTCCGGCAAGGGACTGCTGGCGGCGATGCGCGTGGCGATGATCCTGGGCGTGCTGCGGCGCGAGGACAGCCACGACCCGGCGCTGGTGTTGCACAACCTGAACGAGGCGCTGCTGGCGCACGAGGAGCACGGCTTTACCACCGCCTGCTGTGTGCAGATTGAGCCCGACGGCCGCTACACCTTGGCCAACGCCGGCCATCTCTCGCCTTACATCGGCGGGCGTGAGGTGGCGACGCCGCCCGCACTGCCGCTGGGCCTGGCTGCGGATCAGCAGTACACGCCGGTGACGGGCACTCTGGCCGCCAAGCAGAGGATTGTGCTGCTCTCGGATGGCGTGGTGGAGGCGCGCTCGGCGACGGGCGAGCTGTTGGGCTTTGAACGGATGGCGCAACTGACGCTCGGGTCGGCGCGCGAGATCGCCGAGAGCGCCAAGGCATTCGGCCAGGAGGACGACATCACGGTGCTGACGCTGGCGCGGACGGCGTGAGGGGTGAGAAGGCTTTGCTGAGAGCGATTCCGCCGAGCAGGAAGAGCATGGGGAAGAACTCCAGCGTGTAGCGCGCTTCGGGGGCTTCGATGGTGAGCAGCAGAGCCGCGCGCAGGGCGAAGTAGCCGAGCATCCACGGCCATAACTTGGGGCGAAGATATAAACCAGCAATTGCCAGCAATAGATAGACAAGATTCAGCGCGCCGGCCAGCCAACTGAGGCGCGTCTCGAAAGGATGATCGCCGGTGACCCACCAGTCGAGATCGTCGTAGAAGCTCTCGATGCGCGGGCGCAGCGTCATATCGGCCAGGCGGCCGAGCGGCAGCCAGAGGTAGTAGCGCACGGGCTGAGCCTGGATGCGCTGATCGGCCAACTGCCCGAAGCGCGCGTCGAGCTGCGGCGTCAGCCGGTGGTCGCGGTTGTACTCAATGGTGAGCGCGGCGGTCTCAGCGTATTGGGCGGGCGAATCGAAGGCGCGGCGGGGGAGCAGGCTGAGATCGAGCGGGCGTCCGGGGACCTGCCAATAGACTTCGAAGGTGGAGACGAAGTCGAGGCTCCAACTGCGCACCCAACGATGCCATCCGGGATTGAGCGGCTTGCCGGGATCGCAGGCGCAGCGGGGAGCCAGCGGCTGGGCAACGCGGAAGACTCGCCAGTTGCGCGCCGTCCAGGCGGCGAAGGGCGCGAGCGCCAGGAGCAGGCAGACGAGAATGATGCGTGCGAGTTTGGCCGGAGCAGCGGCTGCGCGGTGATAAAAAAGGAGCGCGGGAAGAAGCGCGAAGCCCAGCAGCGCGCCATCGGGACGAAGCAGCGCCGCATAGGTGACGGCGAAGGTAAAGCCGAGTGCTGAGAGCCATGCGGGCCGCTGGCGGAAGCAGGCCACAGAATGGAGTGCGAGGGCGATGGAGAAGAGCGTGAGCGATTCAGTGAGCGGCTGGACGGAGTAGAGAGCGGTGAAGGGACAGAGCGCGGCCAGCCAGAGCGTGGCATGGGCGGCGCGTGTGGCGAGCGCGGGCGGCGCGATGCGGCGGGCGCAATCGGCCAGCAGCAGACAGCCGGCCAGCTCGATGGGGATCTGCAGCCAGGCCGCCGCGGCGTAGTTTTCCATGCCGAAGAGGCGGAAGCAGAGAGCGAGAAAGAAGGGATAGCCGGGCAGGCGCGCCAAGGTCGGATGCAATGCGCCATCGGGCGTGGTGAAGGCATATTGGCCGTGCAGCAGGAGGTTCCTGGCAATGGCGCCATAGCCCTCGGGATCGCCGCTCGGCTCGAGCAGCGGCAGCAGGTCCAGGCGCAGCGCAAGGCCCGAGGCGAGCGCCAGCAGAACCGAGAGCGCGCCTAGCGGTTTGCGGCCTGCGGCGGGCGGGCGGATTGGGCGGCGGAGTTCCATTAAGACCCTGTCATTAGCGTAGACTATTGAAAGGAATCGAGCGCCCAGGTAGACACGACCAAAGATGCCGGATAAACAGATTTTTTTTGACCCGCAGAGAAAACGATGGAAGCGCCTGCGCCGCATTCTGGACGCGGCAGCCGTGGTTTCCACGCTGGTGATCATCGGGTTTTTCTTCAATCTGCTGCGCCATCAGCAGTTGCCGGAGCTGCTGCTGGCCGCGCCCAAGCACAACTACAAGGCGCTGCCGGACCGCTCGCAACTGGTGCGCGGGGCCAAAGGGCAGCGGCCGACGCGGCGCAAGACGGCACGCAAACCCTCCGAGATTCCCTTCAACACCGGTGAAGGATTGCGCGCGGCCTATTATGCGCCGTATAACGTCGCCAGTTACTCCTCCTTCAAAGAGCACGTGCGCCAGATTGATTTGCTCTTTCCGGAGTGGCTGCACGCCACCTCGCCAGATGGAACGCTGATGTCGACCACCAGCGAAAACCAGGAGTATGCGGTGGTGGAGGGCAACACGGTCCACGATCCGGATGAGCTGGGCAAGATCAAGCAGATCATCCAGGCCAACAAGGTCGATACGGAAATCTTTCCGCATTTCTCCAACTACAACCCCAAGACGCTGAACTTCGACGACAAGTTCGGCGATGTGCTGAAGGATGCGGGCAAGCGCGCCGCGCTGCGTGAGCAACTGCTGCGGCTGTTTATCGCCTATCCGGTCTATCGCGGACTTTCGCTGGACATCGAGAATCTGCCCGATGACGCCAACGCCGCCTACCTGGAGTTTATCCACGAGCTTTACGGCGATCTGCATCCGCATAACCTGCGCCTCTACGTCAACACATCCGTCTCCACCGACGCCAGCGATCTGAAGCTGCTTGCCGACAACTCCGACGGCATTCTGCTGATGAATTATGACGAGCACCAGATCACCAGCGTTCCCGGCCCCATCGCCGGCCAGGATTGGTTCACCGACAATCTGCGCCGCGCGCTGAAGACCGTACCCAAGGAGAAGCTGATCTGCGCGATCGGCAACTACGGCTACGAATGGACGATGTCGATACCGACGGCCAAGCATGGGCCGCGTTCGCAGCCGAAGGTCGTTCACTCGGAGGTGCTGGCCATCGCCGACGTCTGGCAGCGGGCCTCGGACGCCAATGCGCAGATGGATCTGGACGAGGACTCGCTCAACCCGCACTACGAGTACATCGACGAGGACGACAACGAGCGGGATGTGGTCTGGTTTCTGGATGGCGTGACGGTGTTGAACGAGATGAGGGCCGCGCGCGAGCTGGGATTGCAAACCTTCGCGCTGTGGCGGCTGGGCACGGAGGACAACTCGCTGTGGAGCGCATGGGACAAGCCCAGCTCACCGGATGCGCCGCAACTGCTGAACACCGTGCAGCCCGGCCACGACGTGGACACCGAGGGCGACGGCGACATTCTGCGCATCACCGGCCTGCCGACCTCCGGCAAACGCCAGGTCGAGGTGGATACGGACGAGCCCGATCCACGCAAGAAGCTGATCGTCGACGAGCATATGCAGCAGTATCCGCGCACCTTCACCATCGAGCAATACGGCTATCATCCGAACGAGGTCGCGCTCACCTTCGACGACGGGCCCGATGCAAAGTGGACGCCGAAGATTCTGGACGTTCTGCGCGACAAGGGCGTGAAGGCCACGTTCATGATGATCGGCACCGTGGCCCAGCAGAATGTGGGCGTGATGAAGCGCGTCTATCGCGAAGGCCACGAGATCGGCAACCACACCTACACGCATCCGGACATCAGCGAAATCTCGCCGCGGCAGCTCGACCTGGAGGTCAAGCTGACCGAGCGGCTCTTCGCCAGCAAGCTGGGCGTCGAGCCTCTCTACTTCCGTCCGCCCTTCGACATCGACGAAGAGCCCTCGACCGACGACCAGACCGCCCCGGTGCTGCGCATCCAGAAGGACGGCTTCACCATCATCGGCAACAAGATCGACACCGACGACTGGGACGAGCATCCGCGCAAGAGCCCGGAGGAGATCACCGACTCGGTGATGACGCAATTGGAGAAGATGAAGACGCAGCCGCAGTTCCGCGGCTCGATCATCCTGATGCACGACGGCGGCGGCGACCGCTCGCCCACCGTGGCCGCGCTGCCGGTGCTGATCGACGCGCTGCGCGCGCACGGCTACACGATCGTGGCCGTCTCCGCGCTGCTGGGCAAGACGACCGACGAGGTGATGCCCAAGCTCTCAGCCCGGGGCTACCTGAGCGCCCTGCCCGATTCGATTGCCTTTACGGGCCTGGCCATCATCGGCGAGACCATCATGATGGTCTTCTTTCTGGGCGACATCCTGATGGGCGCGCGTCTGGTGTTGATCGGCGTTCTGGCCGTCATCGACCGCCTGCGCCGCCCGCACAGTGAAGCCGCTCCCGGCGTGCTGCCACGCGTCGCCGTTCTGATTCCCGCCTACAACGAGGAGAAGGTCATCGTGCGCACCATCCGCTCGGTGCTCAACTCCGACTACGCGAATCTGCGCATCTTTGTCATCGACGACGGCTCGAGCGACCGCACGGCCGAGGCGGCGCGCCAGGCCTATGCGGCCGAGATCGCCGATGGACGCATTCAGGTGCTGACCAAGCCCAACGGGGGCAAGGCGGCCGCGCTGAACTTCGCCCTCGACCGGTTGACCGAGGAGTTTTATATCGGCATCGACGCCGATACCGTCATCGCTCCCGACGCAATCAGCAAGCTGATTCCGCACTTCGACGATCCGCTCGTCGGCGCCGTCGCGGGCAATGCCAAGGTTGGCAACCGCGTCAACCTGTGGACGCGCTGGCAGGCTCTGGAGTACATCACCAGCCAGAACTTCGAGCGCCGCGCACTGGATCTGTTCAACGTGGTCACGGTCGTTCCGGGAGCCATCGGCGCCTGGCGCACGGGCCCGGTGAAGGCCGCCGGCGGCTACCCGGTGAACACCGTCGCCGAGGACGCCGACCTGACGATGGCGCTGCTGGAGATGGGCCTGAAGGTCGTATACGAGGACCGCTCGCTGGCCTTCACCGAGGCGCCCATCGACGCCAAGGGACTGATGCGCCAGCGCTTCCGCTGGTCCTTCGGCACGCTGCAGGCCATCTGGAAGCATCGCGCCGCCTTTGTGCGCAACAAAGCGATGGGACTGTTCGCCCTGCCCAACATTCTCATCTTCCAGATCCTGCTGCCGCTCTTCTCGCCCTTCATCGACCTGATGTTCGTCGCCGGCGTGCTGCATTATTTTGTCGATCTGCACTACCACCCCGAGGCCGCATCGTCGGACAATCTGGACCGGCTGCTGCTCTTCTTTTTCGGCTTCCTGCTGATCGATTTTGTCACCTCCACGCTGGCCTTCAGCCTGGAGCGGCGCCATCCCGCCAACAAAGGCGACGGCTGGCTGCTCTTCCACATCTGGCTGCAACGCTTCGCCTACCGGCAGGTCTTTTCCATTGTTCTCTTCAAAACGGTCAAGCGCGCCATCGACGGCAAGCCCTTCAACTGGGACAAGTTGGAACGCACGGCGCGGATGAGCATAAAGACCGACGCGCTGATGAAGACGCCGTAAGTTGAGCAAGTTTTCTCTTGTGTTTTGGTAACATATATGTTACTATATCCATGATTGAAGTCAGCGAATATGTCGATGCTAGAGGGTGAAGCCCATACAGGGATTGGCTCGTCAAGCTCGATAAGTCTGTGATCGCACGGGTAATCGCTGCGGTACTTCGCATAGGAGGCGGCAACTTCTCCGCAGCGAAGGCCGTCGGAGCTGGCATTTCGGAGTTGCGGCTGGACTTTGGTCCCGGTTACAGAATCTACTTCGGTAAGGATGGAGAGAGGCTCGTGATCCTGCTTGCCGGAGGAACTAAAATTCGGCAACAAGCAGATATCGAAACCGCTCGCAGACTTTGGGCGGAATACAAGAAACGAAAGCGGGAGGAATCGATGCCGCTCACGCGTAGCTTCAGAGAGACGATCGCGGAACAACTCACGAGCGTCGAGTTTCGCCGCGAGTTTCTGCGCGAGGCTGTGGCCAATATGGTCGCCGGAGACTTGGAGACAGCCAAGGCGATCCTGCGTGAATACATCAACGGAAGCATCGGCTTCATCGCCCTTGGCGAAGCGCTCTCGAAATCGCCCAAGAGCCTGATGCGCATGCTCAGCCCAACGGGCAATCCACAGGCCCGCAACCTCTTCGAGATCGTCGCCTGGCTGCAGAAGATCGACGGCATGATTCTTGAAGTCCACGCCGTCGCGGCCTGAATCGTCCATGAACCCGCCCCGCTCGCTCTTTGTCGGCCGCAGCACGCTGGACGCGCTCTACGCGTTGGACGATCTTCCCGCCGAGGACACCAAGGTCTATGCGCGCCAGTTCCATGCCTCGCCCGGCGGCCCGGCGCTAAACGCCGCCGTCACCCACGCGCTGCTGGGCGGTGAGGCGATGCTCGCAAGCGCCGTCGGCGGAGGGCCGTGGGCCGCGGTGGTCCGCGCGGAACTCAACCGTTACGGCGTCAGGCTGCTCGATCTGGCCGCGGGCACGGCATACGAAACTCCGCTGACCACGGTGCTGGCGAACACTGCCACGGGCAGCCGGACGATCGTCAATCCGCCACTCTCGACTGTAAGTCTTGCGCCATTCGACGGAAGCTGGAGTCGGAGCGTACCCGCCGATTGGGGAGACATTCCGCCGGTTGTTCTCTGCGACGGCTTTCACCTTGCGGAGACGCTGCCCTTGCTGGCCGAATGCAAGCGGGCCGGCGCCGCGATTTGCCTCGACGGCGGCAGTTGGAAGCCGGGAACTGAGGAGCTGGCTCCGCTGCTCTCGGTCGCGATTTGCAGCGAGCGCTTCGCCATTGCCGGAGTGGAGAACACTCCGGAATCGCTCTTCGCCTGGTTGGCGGCGCGGGGCGTCTCCTCAATCGCCGTGACGCGCGGCTCGCTGCCGATTCTCGGCTGGCAGCGCGGACGGCGCTTGGCGATTGAGATCAAGCGGGTCGACGCAGCGGAGACGCTGGGCGCGGGAGACGTGCTGCATGGAGCCTTCGCGTACTTCTTCGCGAGCGGCATGAAGTTCGAGCCGGCGCTCTGCCGCGCGGCAGAGATCGCAACGCTCTCCTGCCGGAGCATGGGCACGCGGGGCTGGGCAGTGCCGAGTCCTGGATAACGGGTCTCCGGCCCGCCATGGCCTCTGAAATTGGATTCGGAGTAGAATGAGGAGAAGGCAAATGAGCTGCCAGAGGGAGGGAAGATGGCCACTGCGACGCTGATTCCACTGGAGACCTATCTGACCACTTCCTATGAGCCGGACTGCGATTTCGTCGATGGGATGCTGGAAGATCGGAACGTGGGCGAGTACGATCACAACGTGGTGCAGATGGCCATTTTGTTCTGGTTCCACCAGCGTGGGCGAGAATGGCGTATCCGGACGATCCAGGAACAGAGAACCAGAGTTGCTTCCACCCGGGTTCGCATTCCCGATGTTTGCGTCTTTTCCCGTGATGTGCCCATCGAGCAGGTCTTTACTCGGCCTCAGTTGATTGCCATCGAAGTTTTATCGCCCGAGGACCGGCATTCCCGCATTGAGGCGAGGATGAACAACTTCCGCAGCTTTGGGGTGCCGAACCTCTGGGTTGTGGACCCGGAGACGCGTTCAGGTTGGGATTTGAGCGATGGAAACTGGGTGCGCAAGGAGCGGTTGGAGGTGGCAAACTCGCCGATCTACCTTTCGCTGCCGGAGCTATTCGCGCAGATCGATCAAGACAACGCGGATTGAGGCTCTCGCGGCCTCCCAAATCTCACAATCCAGACCTCGGCGCACGGCAAAAAGTGTTGCGCCCGTACCGAGATCCTTCATTCAGTCGACGGAGATGATCTTCTTGGCTGCGGCCTTGCTTGCGTCTGGCTGGGGGATCGCATCCATCTCCGCTTTGCCCTCGGCCAACTGCATGAGAAAATCCTGGCTGGCGAAGGGCTTGCTCTCCTTGAGCAGCTTGCCGGCGCGGATGTAGCTGCCATCGGGCTGCTGCAGGCGCGCTTTTACATTGTCAGCAAGGTAAGCGGGCAGTATCTCGTCGTGAATGCGCGCACGAGCCGCGGGATCGCGCACCGGGAAGACGACCTCGCAGCGCTCGAAGAGGTTGCGCGGCATCCAGTCGGCCGAGCCAAGATAGATCTCGTCGTTGCCGCCGTTGGCGAAGTGGAAGATGCGGGAGTGTTCGAGGAAGCGGCCGACAATTGAACGGACGCGGATGCGCTCCGACAATCCCTTCACGCCGGGGCGCAGAATCGAGAGGCCGCGGACGATCAGATCCACCTCGACGCCGGCCTGCGAGGCCGCATAGAGCGCCTCGATCACCGAGGGCTCGAGCAGCGCATTCATCTTGGCGACGATGTGCGCGGGGCGTCCTGCCTTGGCGTGCTCGCTCTCGCGGCGGATGAGGCCGAGGAAGCTCTCGGCCATGGTGAGCGGCGCGACCAATAGCGGTTTATAGTCGTCGATCTCGGCGTGGGCCGTGAGATAGTTGAAGACCATGTGCACGCGCTCGGTGATCTGCGGATCGCTGGTGAGCAGGCTCAGGTCGGTGTAGAAGCGGGCGGTGACGGGGTTGTAGTTGCCGGTGCCCAAGTGGCAGTAGCGGCGGGTGACGCCGTCCTCGTCGCGGCGGACGAGCATGGCCAGCTTGCAATGGGTCTTGAGGCCGACGACGCCGTGGAAGACCTGCACGCCGGCATCCTCCATCGAACGCGCCCAGCGGATATTGGAGGCCTCGTCGAAGCGCGCCATCAGCTCGACGACCAGCGTGGTCTCCTTGGTGGTGGCGGCCTCGATCAGGGCCTGGAAGACGGGCGAATCATGGCTGGTGCGATAGAGCGTCTGCTTCATGCTGACGACGGCGGGGTCTTCAGCGCCCTTACGGATGAAATCGACCACCGGCGCATAGGAGTCGAAGGGGTGATGAAGGAGCACGTCGCGCTGGCGCAGTTCGTCGAAGATGCTTTCGGATTTGCGGCTGAGCTTGAGCGCTTTAGGAAGGAAGGCGGGATACTTCAACTCGGGGCGCTGAACATCGCCATAGAAGAACATCAGCCGCGAAAGATTCACCGGCCCGTCGCCGCGGAAGACCTGATCCTCCTCGAGCTCGAAGTTGACCCTGAGCCGCTCGACGATCTCCGCGTCGGCGCCGGCCTCGATCTCCAGGCGCACGGCGTCGCCCTTGCGGCGGTTGTGCAGCTCGACGCGGATCGTCTCCAGCAGCGAGCGCGCCTCCTCCTCCTCGATGTAGAGGTTGGAGTTGCGCGTAACGCGGAAGGCCGAGCGGGAGAGCACCTCGTAGCCGCGATACATTCCCCCCAGGTTCTGCGCGATCAGATCCTGCAACAGCAGATAATCGTAAGCGCCCTCGGCCGAGGGCAGGCGCACAAAGCGGGGCAGCGCGCGCGGCACCGTAACCACGCCCAGCACCGGCGCTCCCGCGCTGCGCCGCTTGAGACGCAAAAGCAGCGCGAGGCAGAGAGCCATATTCAGCACGCGCGGAAAGGGATGAGCCGGATCGATTGTGATGGGTGTCAGCAGCGGGTCCACTTCGCGCTGAAAGTAATCCTGGGCAAAGGCGCGGGCCTCGGCGTCCAGATCCTCCCACTCCAGCAATCGAATGCCCTGCTTGCGCAGCTCGGGCAGCAGTTGATCGTTCCAGCAGCGGTACTGCGCATCGACGAAGCTGTGAATATCGGCGGTCAGCACGGCGAGGGATTCATCGGGCCTGAGGCCGTCGAAGCCCGGCGCGCGGTAGCCGTCCTCGATGCGCTGCATCAGGCCCGCCTGGCGGATCTCGACATATTCATCAAGATTGGAGGCGGTGATGGCCAGGAACTTCACGCGCTCCAGCAGCGGGTTGGCCGCGTCCTCGGCCTCTTCGAGCACACGCCGGTTGAACTGCATCCAGGAGTGGTCGCGGCCGTTGAAGAGCTTTTGCTTCTGTGTTGTTCGTGCCATGGAATCCGTTTGTTGCCGTGTTGGCAGTCTACAGCGTTTGGGCGGAAAACTGAAACGATAAAAAAGCAATCAAACCAAAACGCCGCCTCAGATCAGGAATACAGGATCGAGTGGGAAGGGAATGTTAAAGATAGATGAAATGCAAAGCGCAGGCGCGTGGAAGTCTTGGCCATCCGCATCGACTCCATTTGGAAACCGCTCACGGCAACACGATACACGCGAAGCAGACGGAGCGGGCGCGCATCCCAGCTCTCAATCGAGTGCTGGGACGCGTCCGCCGGATTCGCATGAGCTACTGCACTGTGAGGAGAATTGTACTCGTTGCCGTGGTTGTGCCTGACGTGCCGGTTAGGGTGATGGTGTAGCTTCCCGCCGTTGTGCCTGAATTGCCGCCACCTCCGCCACCTCCACCTCCTCCACCTCCTCCTC
>Ga0302267_10000461_pt1 | contig 54802 bp, 36 predicted proteins | sample III_Bog_E1_3_FD_194555 | JGI IMG/M metagenome (GOLD analysis project Ga0302267, IMG submission 194555) | Peat permafrost microbial communities from Stordalen Mire near Abisko, Sweden - III_Bog_E1_3 | ecosystem: Environmental > Terrestrial > Soil > Wetlands > Peat | place: Sweden: Abisko...
GCTACTGGGCGCGCAGGCGGAGTTGAGCTACACCCGGCTGCGCTCGCCGATTCGCGGCGTGGTTACGGATCGCCCGCTCTTTGTGGGAGAGACGGCGGCAGCGGGAACGGCGGTTGTCACCGTGATGGATACCTCGGTGCTGATCGCCAAGATTCACGTTGCGCAGGCGCAGGTGCAGCAGCTCGCTCTCGGGGCGAAGGCGACGCTCACCATTGCTGGCGTTGACGGGGCGGTTCCGGCGACGGTCTCGCTCATCAGTCCTGCGCTCGATGCCGGAAGCACGACGGTCGAGGTGTGGCTGAAGGTGGACAACGCCAAGGGCAGGTTGATGCCAGGAACCGCAGCCCACGCCACGATTCAGGGACGCACGGTTCAGAATGCGATGCTGATTCCGAGCGAGGCGGTGCAGCGCTCGACCGAGGGCGCGGGCAAGGTCGTCATGGTCGTCGATGCAGATGGAACGGCGAAGCGACGCAGCGTTACGGTGGGCATTGCGAACAGCGAGAGTACGCAGATTCTCGACGGGCTCAGGCCGGGAGACACGGTGATTACAACCGGCGGCTATGGGCTTGACGAGGGAACCAAGGTTACCATCGTAGCGGCTGGAACGAAAAAAGACGAGGACGATAAGTCGGGAGAGAAGCCGTGAGCCTTTCCCCCCAAGAGCATCCCAAGGCGAAGAGCTTCTGGCTGGTTCCGATGGCCAAGCCGATCTTCTTCTTCCTGATCCTGCTGACGATGGCTGGCATCTACGCCTCGTTCCAGGTTCCCCTCGCCGTCTTCCCGGACACCAACTTTCCCCGCGTGGTTATTGGCGTGGACAACGGTGTGATGCCGGTTGAGCAGATGCAGGTAACGATCACCAAGCCCATTGAAGACGCGGTCAACAGCGTTCCCGGCTTGGTGACCGTGCGCAGCACCACCAGTCGCGGATCGGCTGAGGTGAGCCTCTTCTTCGACTGGGGCGTGGACATGTTCCGCACCCTGCAACTGACCGACGCCGCGCTGGCCAAGGTGCAGGCTGAACTACCCGCGTCGGCGAAGATCACCACCCATCGCCTGACCTTTGCGACCTTTCCCATCCTCGGCTACGCGCTGACGGCGGACGAGCGCGGACCGAACACCGTCTCGCAGACGGCGCTGTGGCAGATGGCGACCTTCGACCTGAAGCCGCCGATCAATCGCGTCGCGGGCGTCTCGACGGTGGTGGTGCAGGGCGGGCAGGAGCCGGAGTTTCACATCGTTCCCGACCCGGCCAAGCTACAGGCGGCGGGAGTGACGGTGCTGGATCTGGTCAATGCCGTCGAGACGTCAAATATCATCGACTCGCCGGGACTGTATGAGGCGGATCATCAACTGATTCTGGCGCTAGTGGGAGCGCAGGCGCACGACGTTGCCGCGCTGGGCAATCTGGTGGTCAAGACCACAGCCAGCGGAACGCCGGTGCGCATCTCCGACGTAGCCACGCTGGGTCCAGCGACTACGCCGGTCTATACCATCGTGGATGCAAACGGAAAGCCAGCGGTGTTGATCAACATCGCTCGCCAGCCGACGAGCAACACGGTTAGCGTGGCTGAGGGAGTCGCGGCAGAGATTGCGCAACTCTCGCACAGCCTTCCGGCGGGCGTTCACCTTGCGCCGTTCTACGATCAGTCGGAGCTGGTGCATGACTCGATCAGCAGTGTGCGCGACGCGATTCTGATTGGGCTGCTCCTCGCCTGCCTGATCCTTTTTCTCTTTCTGCGCGACTGGTCTTCGGCGCTGGTGGCCGGGTTGGTCATTCCGGTGACCGTCGCGATTACGATTCTCTTTCTCTGGCTGATCGGCCAGTCGTTCAACCTGATGACGCTGGGCGGACTGGCTGCGGCCATTGGTCTGGTGATTGACGACGCCATCGTGGTGGTGGAGAACATCGTGGTGCATCGCGATGATGGTCGCTCGCGCACGGAGGCAGTGCGCCGCGCGCTGGGCGAGATCACTCGTCCGCTGATCGGCTCGACGATTACTCCGGTCGTTGTCTTCCTGCCGCTGGTCGCCGTCTCGGGCGTGACGGGAACCTTCTTCCGCGCGCTGGCGATCACGATGACCGCGTCGTTGCTGACCTCGCTGATGCTGGCGCTGACGTTTACTCCGGCGCTCTCGCTCTACCTGCTGCGCCACAAGGGCAAGGCGCAGGCCGAGGTAGAGGCCGAAGATTCGGGAATATCGGAAGAGTCGGTCGAGGCTGAGTTGGAAAACCTCGAGCAGAAAGAGGCTGGGCTGATCCTGCGCCGCATTCTTGCCGTGCATCGCCGCGCTCTGGGCTGGGTTCTGGCCAGGACGTGGACGATCGCTGCGATTGCCGCGGTTCTGTTGGTTGCGAGCTACTTCATCTACGCCGGACTGGGGACGAATCTGCTGCCGGAGATGGACGAGGGAGCCTTCATCGCCGACTGCACCATGCCTGCGGGAAGCTCGCTGGCCGAGACGCAGCGGGTTATCGCGCACGTAGAGCAGATTTTGCGCGATACGCCGGAGGTCTCGATTACCTCACGCCGCACCGGGCTGCAACTAGGGCTGGCGGCGGTGACCGAGGCCAACTTTGGCGACATTACCGTGCGCCTGAAGCCGAACCGTTCGCGCTCGATTGATGAGGTGATCGCCGACGTGCGCGCCCGTGTCAGCGCCGCCGAGCCAACGCTCGACGTGGAGTACACGCAGGTTCTGGAAGACATGATCGGAGACCTGTCGAACTCGCCTGAGCCGATCCAGATCAAGCTCTTCTCCAATGACACGGCGCTGCTGCAACAACTTGGCCCCAAGGTGCAGGCGGCGATCAGCGCGATCCCCGGCATCGTCGATACGCAGAATGGCATCGACAATACGCTGAGCGGTCCGGCTACGACCTTCCAGATCGATCCCGTCGTCGCCAGTCGGCTCGGCTTCACGCCGCAGGAGGTTGCCGAGGACGCGACCTCGCTGCTGGATGGACTGCCTGCAAGCCAGCCGATGATCGTCGATGGTCGTCCGTACACCATTCGCGTGCGCATGGACGACTCGCACCGCGCCTCGCTTGCGGCCATCGAAAACACGGTCTTCAACTCTGCCAGCGGACACACGGCGACGCTTGGCTCACTGGCCACGGTGGTCGAACTGCCGCCGCAGAACGAGATTCATCGCGAGAACCTGAAGAACGTGGTTCTGGTTAGCGGGCGACTCGAAGGCTCGGATCTGGGCGGCGCAATGAGCAAAGTTCAGGCCGCTGTACGCGGACTGAACCTGCCGGCCAGCGTTCAGGTTGAGTACGGCGGAACCTACGCGGAGCAGCAGAAGTCCTTCGCCGATCTGGCGCGGGTTCTGGTGCTGGCTCTGGCTCTGGTCTTCGGCGTACTACTGGTGGAGTTCCGCAACTTCTCCGCACCCTTCGCCATCCTGACCAGCTCTGTGCTGTCGATTGCGGGCGTTCTGTTTGCGCTGCTCATCACGGGAACGGGCTTCAACGTGTCGAGCTTCATGGGGCTGATTATGGTCATCGGCATCGTGGCCAAGAACGGCATTCTGCTGCTGGACGCCGACGAACGCGCCCGCCGCTCCGGAGCCAGCCCGCTGGAAGCGATGATGGAGGCCGCGCAACGCCGTCTTCGCCCCATTGTGATGACGGCTACGGCGGCGATGTGCGGTATGCTGCCACTGGCCTTCGCGCTCGGCTCGGGTTCGCAGATGCTGCAACCGCTGGCTATCGCCGTTATCGGCGGACTGATTATCTCAGTCGGCCTCAGCCTGATCGTGACCCCCGCGCTCTACTATCAACTAACCGCCCGCAGGCATGAGGAGTAACCTCCTGTTGCGAAGGGTTTATCGCCAGACGGACCAGCCTCGGCGGTTCAGGCTGTAGAAGAGGATGGCGAGACAGGTCGCGCTGAGGGTGAGCAGGGCGGCTCCGTGGATGAGGCGTCCGAAGAGTAGATCCCCTACGCCGAAGAGCATGGCGTAGACCAGCGTGAAGCCCAGTACCCAGTGGAAGAAGTTGTAGGCCAGCGTGGAGTCGCCCTGCTCGCGTGCTGCGGCGAAGCGGGACCAGCCGAGGGCCGCGGGGCGGACGCGGTCGTAGAAGGCTTGCAGCGTGGTCTCGGACTCGGGTTGGGTGAGGAGGGTTACGGCTAGCCATGTGGCGGTGGTGAGGGCGGTCGTCGTCAGCATGAGCCAAGCGAAGGCGTGTGGGTCGTCCTGGTTGAGCGGGGCGAGGGCCAGCGCGGGGTCGAGCCGGTGCAGCGCGCCGACGACGGGAAGGCCGAAGCGACTCTCCAGCGTCAGCGAGATGGTGGCGGCGGCGGTCATGGCGGCGATCTCGCTCCACGCATTGATGCGCCACCAGTACCAGCGCAGGATGAAGACCAGTCCCGCTCCCGCGCCGAGGGCTAGCAGGAACTTCCACGCCGTCGCGATGGAGGCTCCGTGGGTCAGCATGTAGCCCGTCGCGCAGGCCGAGAGAACGGCGACCAGAATCGTGGCGATGCGCGAGGCGGCGACGTAGTGATGCTCGCTCTTGTGGGGCGCAAAGAAGCGTTTGTAGAGGTCGTTGACCATGTACGACGCGCCGAGGTTGAGGTGCGTGCCGATGGTCGACATGTAGGCCGCTGCGAAGCCCGCCAGCATCAGCCCGCGCAGGCTGGGCGGAAGGTAGTGAACCATCACCCAGACGTAGGCTCCCTCCATGCCGCCTTGCGCTGCGGTGGGATTGGGAAGGAGAACCATCGCGACCAGCGCGGTCAGGATCCATGGCCAGGGGCGCAGGGCGTAGTGCGCGATGTTGAACCAGAGCGTTGCGCCGAGCGAGTGCTTTTCGTCCTTCGCAGAGAAGATGCGCTGGGCGATGTAGCCGCCGCCGCCCGGCTCGGCTCCGGGATACCAGCTTGCCCACCAGTTCAGGCTGAGCAGCACGAGAAAGCTGAGGAAGAACGGCGAGGCGGTCGAGGGAATGAACGCAAGTGTATCGCGCGCGTGGCCGTTGACGGCGTGTGCCGCGTCGTAGGCGTGAACGTGGGCGGAGAGCTGGCCTATGCCGCCGATGGCGTGAACCGCAAAGTAGGCGAGCAGGCAGACCATGCTCATCTTCAGAATGAATTGCAGAAAGTCAGTCCAGAGAACAGCCCACATGCCGGAGACGGCGTTGTAGGCCAGCGTCAGCGCGAGGCAGCAGAAGACTCCGGTGAGTTGCTGGCGCGTGGTCGTCAGGCCGAGGGTGAGGGCGAGAATCTTGCACATTGCCAGATTCACCCATCCCATGATGATGGTGTTGACCGGCAAGGCGAGGTAGACGGCGCGAAAGCCGCGCAGAAAAGTCGCGGGCCGGCCGGAGTAGCGCAGCTCGGCGAACTCCATATCAGTTAGAACCTTTGCGCGACGCCAGAGCGGGGCGAAGAAGAAGACGGTCAGCATGCCGCTGAGCAGGAACGACCACCAGAGCCAGTTGCCCGCGATTCCCTGCGCGTAGATCAGCCCGGTGACCACCAGCGGCGTGTCCGCGCCAAAGGTGGTGGCGACCATCGAAGTTCCGGCAAGCCACCAGGTGACGTTGCGTCCAGAGAGGAAGAACTCGCCAATGTTGCCCGAGGCGCGATGCATGTAGAAGAAGCCGATGGCCAGGTTGACGGCGAAGTAGAGGGCAATCACCAGCCAGTCGAGATGCGTCAGAATCACGGAGCCTCCAGGGGAATGTCTTCCATCGTAGCGCAGAGGATTCGTGATTAGCGAAAGATGCGCGACAGAGACGTGGGTACGATAGACTTTGCAGGGGACAACGATCATGAAAATGCTGATGGCGGGAATCGGACTGGTTGGAGTTATGAGCGCGGCGACGATGGGCTTGGGACAGGAGACTCATGCGCCCGCACCAGCCTCTGCGACTACGCCGGAGGCCACGCGTGTCTATGTGGACGAAAACACGAACACGCCTGCACCGTTGAAGATGCGCGAACTGGCGGGACATGTGCGCGATTTGGGCGGAACAGGGATTCCACGCGCTTCGATCTCGCTCTTCAATGAGGATGGCCACGCGCTGATCGCGACGGTGTTGAGCGACCGCAGCGGCGAGTTTCGCTTTGGCAAGATCGACAAGGGACTCTATCGCGTGGTGGTGCGCGTCGAGGGACTCTGCCCAGCTAATATTCCGGTCAACCTCGAATCGTCGCTGCTGGCAAAACATAAGCTGGAGATCACCATGCAGGCCAAGGGACTCGACACCTGTAGCTACGGCGTAGCCAAGTAGGTACTTCGTACCGTTCTGGACGCTTCGCGTGAAAGCAGATGCTCGCGCTCGCTTAGGATGACAATCCTTAGTTCTCTATAGCAATAGTGGAAGGGGCAAGGCCACTGCGACGGGGCGTGTCGGTTATTCTGTCGGGCTGAGGGTTTGCAGGAGGGCGCGGGTTTCGGTCAGGACGTCTTCGGCCTTGGCGGAGGTCAGGGGCCAGCGGAGGACGCCTTGCGGGGTAAACTGGGCGCCGCGTTTGGCGTTGCGGCTGACCAAGCGCATGATGGCGGCGGGATCGACGTGGGCGTGTGACGGCGAGAGGCTTCCGCTTGATGCGGCGAGATGCGATGCGGCCTGCTGCGAGGTGTCGGCGGCGGAGGCGGCGAAGCGAATGTGCAGCATCTCTACGAAGACCTTGGGGGCGGGCTTCGGCGGCTGGGCGCGGCGCGAGCTGGAGTAACTGCCAGTGCTGTAGCCGGAGCGCGAGATGGCGGGCGCGGACTTTGATGGCTCGCTGGGCAATTCGATCTGGGTGCGCTTGCGGTCGAGCTGCGCGATGCCGAGCTGTTCGCAGAGCAGGCGAAGTTCTCCGGCGGCGAGCAGGTTCAGGACGGACTCGGGCGGGTCGCCGTAACGGTCTTGCAGCTCGGCGCGCACGTCGTCCAGCGTGGCCTGGTCTTCGGCTCCGGCGATGCGCTTGTACATGCGCAGGCGCTGGTTCTCCTCGGGAATGTAGCTCGAATCGATGCGCACGGAGATGCCGAGGTTGATGCTGGTTCCGGCGTGGGCGGGGCGGTCGGCCTCGCCCTTGATCTTGCGCACGGCCTCTTCCAGCATGGAGGTGTATAGCTCGAAGCCGATGGCCTCGATGTGGCCGGACTGTTCGCCGCCGAGCATGTTGCCCGCGCCGCGCAGTTCGAGGTCGAGCGCGGCGATCTTGAAGCCTGCGCCGAGGTCGGAGAACTCCTTGAGCGCGGCCAAACGGCGGCGGGCGATCTCGGTCAACTCGGCGTCCGGCGGGATGAGGAGATAGGCGTAGGCACGGCGATTGCTGCGGCCTACGCGGCCTCTCAATTGATATAGCTCCGACAAGCCGTGGCGATCCGCGCGGTTGATGATGATGGTGTTGGCCAGCGGGATGTCGAGTCCGTTCTCGATGATGGAGGTTGCGACCAGTACGTCGTACTCGTGGTTCATGAAGGCGAGCATGACACGTTCCAGCTCGGCTTCGGGGAGCTGGCCGTGGCCGATGACGACGCGCGCATGGGGGACGAGTTCGCGAATCTTGGCGGCGAGTTCGTAGATCGTCTCCACGCGGTTGTGGACGAAGTAGGTCTGGCCGCCGCGCTCCATCTCCATCTCGACGGCGGTGCGAACCAGCTTCTCGTCGAACTTGGCGACGATGGTCTGAATCGCCATGCGGTCTTTGGGCGGCGTCTCGATGATAGACATATCGCGCAGACCGATCAGCGACATGTGCAACGTGCGCGGGATGGGCGTGGCCGACATGGCGAGGACGTCGATCTGTGCGCGCATCTGTTTGAGACGTTCTTTGTGGCGCACGCCGAAGCGCTGTTCTTCGTCGACGATGAGCAGGCCGAGATCTTGGAACTTGAGCTTCTGCGCGAGGACAGCGTGGGTGCCGATGAGGATGTCGATCTTGCCGGCAGCTACCTTCTCCAGAATCGCGGTCTTCTCCTTGGCGGTGCGGAATCGCGAGATCATCTCGACGTTGACGGGGAAGTTGGCGAAGCGGCGCTTGAAGCTCTCGAAGTGCTGGAAGCTGAGGACAGTGGTCGGCGTCAGCACGGCGACCTGCTTGCCATCCTGCACGGCCTTGAAGGCGGCGCGCATGGCGACCTCGGTCTTGCCGTAGCCGACGTCGCCGCAGAGCAGGCGATCCATCGGCTGGGTCGATTCCATGTCGTGCTTGATGTCGGCGATGGCGGTGAGCTGATCGTCGGTCTCGTTGAAGTCGAAGGCGTCCTCGAACTCGCGTTGCATGTTGCTATCGGGCGAAAACGCTGTGCCGACAGCGGCTTTGCGCTGCGCGTAGAGCTTAATCAGCTCGGCGGACATGTCGGCCATCGCCTTTTTGACGCGGGCCTTGGTCTTCTGCCAGGACTGCGTACCGAGACGGTTGCGCTCGGGCGCGGGGCCGGTCTCGCTGCTGCGATACTTCTGGATCAGGTCGAGGCGAGTGAGCGGAACGTAGAGCTTGGCCTCGTCGGCGAACTCCAGAATCATCAGCTCTAGCGGCGGCTGATCGTTCTCTTCGATCACGCGCAGACCGCAGTATTGCGCGATGCCATGCTCGACGTGGACGACGTAATCGCCGACGGCCAGATCGCGGAAGTCGGAGACGAAGGCCGAGGTCTTCGACTTGCTGCGCTGCACGGGACGCGCGGTTACGTCGGCGTCATCGACCAGATCGTTGGCTCCGAAGAGGACGAGCTGACGGGCGGCGGCGCGTCCGTCGGCATCGCGCAGGTCGAGGACCTGCACTCCGTTGGCGATGGCCGCGCGCACGATGACCGGCGTGTGCAGGTCTCCGGCCAGATAGCTCGATTCGCTGTAAACCGTCTCGCTGCCCGGGGCCTGCGAGCGCGAGCCGAGACGATACGGGACCTGATACTCCTGCAAGATGCTGGCGAGGCGTTCGACTTCGCCCTGATTTGGCGCGGCGATCAGAACTCGTGCGTTCTGCGCGATGAGCGACTGCAACTCCTCGACCAGCGCGTGGATGTTGCCGTGAAAGCGCGCCGTGGGGCGCGTGCTGAAGTCCACCTCAGAGAGATCGCTGCGGTCGGCGTCGAGAACATCGACCAAGCCAAGCTGGTCGAGTTCGCAGCCGGAGAAGCTGCGCAGGTGGTCGTCCAGATCCCACGGCGAGACGTAGATCTCTTCCGGGCGGATCAGCGAGCCGATGCCGGATCGCTCGTGGCGCTGCTCGACTTTATTCCACCAGCGCTCTCCCTGATTCTTCACCATTGCAGGCTCTTCGACGAAGACGCGCGTCGTGGGGCCGAGTAGATCGAGCAGGGTGAAGTTGGCGTGTGCGGCGGGCCGAGCTACGGGGGCGAAGAACTCCCAGCCGGGAAAGATGGTGGCTTCAGATCCCACCCATCGCGATGAGGCCGCGATGGATGGGGCACCCACTTCATTCGAACCCGATTCCGTGACGTGGGTTAGCAACTCGACGGGCTCTTCGCCGCCCTCGATCTGCGCGGCCTCCAGCGTTCCGCTGCGCGTGAGGCGGGCGTTGATGGCGGCGAGAATCTTCTCGGTGACCGGCGTCTCGGTGAGCGGGAGCAGAAGCGCGTGGTCGAGGTTCGAGGCCGAGCGCTGGGTGTCGGGATCGAAGCGGCGGATCGATTCGATCTCGTCGCCGAAGAACTCTATGCGCACGGGGCCGTCCATCTCTGGCGAGTAGACGTCGATGATGCCGCCGCGCAGAGTGAGCTGGCCGGGCATCTCGACCACGTCGACGCGAGTGTAGCCGACCGAGAGCAGGTGCTCCACCAGCATTTCGGGCAGGTACTCCTCGCCGCAGCGCAGACGCAGGGCCAGCGCGGCGTAGTGTTCGCGGGGGAAGAGGCGCATGCAGGCGGCTTCGATCGGCGCAATGACTAGATGCGCCGTTCCGCTGGCGATCTTCCATAGCGTGGCGGCGCGAGCCTCCTGAATCTCTGCATGGGGCGAGAGGTTCTCAAAGGGAAGAACGTCGTGCGCGGGAAGGCGGAGGACGGAGTCGGCGGCGAGTGCTCCGGTCAGCTCGCAGGTTGCGAGAATCGCTGCATGCAGAGCTTCGGCGGCCTTGTTGTCGGCGACCAGAATCAGGCAGGGAGCCTTCGCGGCGCGGACAAAGAGCGGGAGGTATAGTGCGCGCGCGGTGAAGGTGAGGCCAGAGACACGTCTGCGCCCGCTGCCGACGCTCAGATGGCGGCGGACACGGTCAAAGGGCACAGAGTTCTCTAGATCCGCAAGCAGTTCGCGGACGAATGGCAGAATCATCCTGAAGACAGTCTACAACTCGGCACCCCATCGGCGGAACAAATCCGAATCGGGCTGCGTAGTAGGCTGCATGGGCGTTCTGCGGATGGAAATTGCGGCGCAGGGTATCTGGCCCCGTTCGCGAGGGATCGGTGGGAGCGCTTGTGGAATTGGCGCGCCGGAGAAGGGCGCAGGCGGTAGACTTCTGCTGTTGGGCAAGTTCACGGCGTCGGTCGGCGAAGAGAGATTGCCGAAGCTGAGGCGCGAGGGTGCTTTGATTCGTACGCCGCAAGAGGAGGTCGCGCAGAGGGAGTTGGGCAGGCTGGTGCGGCGCTGTGCGGCGGGCGATGGCGAGGCCTGGCGAGAGCTGGTAGGAGCGCAGCATCGGCGGATCTATGCGATCTGCTATCGGTTTACCGGCTCGGCGGCGGAGGCTGAGGATCTGACGCAGGAGGTCTTCCTGAAGCTGTATCGCAATCTGGCGAGCTTCGACGTGGAGCGGGGGAGCTTTCAGCCGTGGATTACGGCGATGACGCGCAATCTGCTGGTGGATCACTTTCGTCGAACGCGGCTGGAGCGGGCCAGCGACTCGCTGGACGCTGGATTTGCAGGAGATGAAGACGGCGCGACGATAGGGGATCGGCTGGCTGACGTGCGGCCCTCGCAGGAGACGCTGGCGTCGGGCGCGGAGCTTCGCGAGAGGATTCAGCGGGCGTTGACGCATCTGGTGCCGGAGTTGCGCGAGGCCGTGATTCTGCGCGATCTGGAGGATATGGACTACCGGGAGATTGCGCAGGTGTTGCGCATTCCCGAGGGAACGGTGAAGAGTCGCATCAGCCGGGGACGTGGGGAACTGGGACGAATCTTGCGACGTATAGATGGAGAGGGGCAGGTGATCTGAATGGCAGACAAGAGAGAGTGCGAGCGGTGCGAGGCGATGCTGGCTGAGGCGGTCGATGGAACTCTGTCGGTCGCAGAGTTGGCGCGGTTCGAGAGGCATCTGGCGGGGTGCGGGAGTTGCAGCGAGAGGTTGGCCGAGGCTCGGCTGGGGGCTGGCTGGATGAAAGAGCTGCGAATCTCTCCGCCGGAGCCTTCGGATGCGTTGATGGAGCGGATTCTGGCGCAGACTTCGGGGGAGAAGAGGCCGGTTGGCAAGGTTCCTGCGGTGCGCGGAGCTGTTGCGGAGTGGCTTGGCTGGTTGGAGCAGGTGGTGTTGCAGCCGCGGCTGGTGATGACGGCGGCGATGGCCTTCTTCTCGATTGCGCTGACGCTGAATCTGGCCGGAGTTCGGGTGCAGGATCTGCGGCTGAGTTCGCTGCGGGCGGGGAGCTTGCAGCGGGAGTTCTACTCGGCCAACGCGCGCGTGGTGCAGTACTACGAGGGGCTGCGCGTGGTCTATGTGCTGGAGTCGCGGGTGCGCGACTTGGAGGGAGCGATGCAGGACAATGCTCCGGCTGGTTTGCCGACGGGATCCGAAGAGCCGCAGCCAAAGGCGCAGCCGAGATCGCCAGCGCATGAACCGGCTGGACAGCCGGAACAGAGGCCACAGTCGCACGGATCCGGACCAGCGTTTCGCCCAGCGCCGGACTCGGGAATCAGCCGCCGGAGTGAGCCGGAGCTTCTGGTCGCGGGGATGAGTTCGTACAAAGAGAGCGATGGGTCGCGGCGCGAAGAGCAAGAGACCCGAGGCTAAAGCCCATAGAAGTGGTTGGGCTTATTCAGTGGGCTGAAGCCCACTGCTCCCTCCCAAAGGCAAAAACGGGAGTTTTTCGAGGCTAGTAAAGCCGTTGATTTTTGGTTTGAGAGTGGGAATTTGATTGGAAACACCGGAAAGGACTTTGGCATGAACTGCGTCAATCATATGGATCGGGAACGGGTTGCCTTCTGCCAGCACTGCGGCAGGCCGCTGTGCGAGGAGTGCGTACGCAGGGCGGGGAGTGTGGTCTTCTGTGAGGGCTGCTGGACGACTCGCGCGAGTGCGCCGATGCAGCCTGGGCGGTCGGGCTATCCTCCTGCTGGGGGCTACGCTCCGGTTGGCTCGGACGAGCCGAGTCCGGGACTGGCTGCGCTGCTGGGGTTTATTCCCGGCGTCGGGGCGATGTACAACGGCCAGTACTTGAAAGGGATTGCGCACCTGATCGTCTTCGTGATGCTGGTTGCGTTGGCCGACGAGAGCGACTACTGCGGACTCTTCGTCTTTGGCTGGATCTGCTATATGGCCTTCGACGCTTACCATACGGCCTGCGCGCGGCGCGATGGAACGGCTCTGCCCGATCCCTTCGGCTTCAACGACCTCGCAGAGAGGGTGGGATTCGGGCGAGGCTGGTCGGGATCCTCGCAGGCGGGCAGGACAGAAGAGACTGCCGCGAGTGGCCCTGGCGCGGCTTCGAGTGGAGCGGGTTCTACTCCTCCACCTGCTGGCTCGTCGCCTTACACCGGCGCGCCGTCTTCTGGTTACACGCCGCCTTACACTACCGAAACACAGGGGAATCCTATGCCGCCTCGCAATGACGCCTTCGTGCCTTGCTCTCGCCGTTTTCCCACCGGAGCGCTTCTGCTGATTGTGCTGGGCGTGATCTTTCTGGTGGGCAATATGAACCTCTTTCGCTTCTTGCACCACGCCTTCTTCGGACCGGTGGTTCTGATCGCCTTTGGCGTGTGGATCTTCGTCCATAAGATGATTGGCGACGGCATGGAGATCGAGAACGATGGGACGGAGTTCTATCGCTGGCGGCTGGCGCGCGCGGTTCGCAGCTCGTTCTGGGTGATTCTGGTCGGGGTGATCTGGCTGCTGGATGTGCTGCACATCCTGAGCTGGTCGCATAGCTGGCCGCTGTTCTTGATCGGGGCTGGAGTGGCGCAGCTCTTTCGCCACGCGATGCTGGGCGGAGCTGGGAACGATGTGCCTCCGGGCAATACGGGTGTCGCTGGGCAGCCCGACGGCTCGGCGGCGGCGAATCCCGGCTCGGAGCTGGCTCCCCGCGATCCTTCGCGAGCGTCCTTCAGCGGCGATGCACTCAATAACGACACGCGCGGCGATGGCAGTACGCGTGGCGATCAGGAAGGAAGGTAGAGCATGGCTAGCTATCCACCACCACCACCTCCGCCGGGATACGATCCTCGGGATCAGCGGCGGATCTATCGCGATCAGGCTCGGGCGCAGAGAGCGGCCTGGCGCGCGCATATGCAACAGGTGAACTTCCAGATGCGCGGGATGCGGCGAGGCTCGATTCTGGGGCCTCTGCTGCTGATCGTGGCGGGAGTCGTCTTCTTTTTGCTGGAGATTGGACGAATCAACGCGGCTCGCTTCTGGGCGCTGTACGGACGCTGGTGGCCGCTGCTGCTGGTTGTTGCCGGAGTGGTGCTGCTGGCGGAGTGGGCCTTCGATCAATACCAACTGCGCGATCCGCAACGCACGCCCTATCGGCGCCCTATCGGTGGTGGAATCGTTTTGCTACTGCTGATCTTTGGGGCTGTGGGCGTCATCGGGCGTCACCTTGCCGCCGGAGAGCTATGGAACAACGGCGGCTGGCACTTCGATTCGGGGATGGCGGAAGAGTTGCTGGGCGAGAAGCACGAGAGCGATCAGTCGCTTGATCTGGCGCTCGCTCCCGGCGGATCGCTGGCCGTCGTCAGCCCGCACGGTAATGGTAGTGTGACGATCACCGGAACCAGCGACGACGGCCTCGTCCACATTGCGATACACAAGCAGTTCTATGTGCAGTCGGACACTGAGATCGACATCAAGACGCAACTGCTCACTCCGCAGGTCAGCTACAACGGCTCGACGCTGAACCTGAGAATGCGCCCGCGAGACGGCGACATCGCCGACCTGACGATCACCGTTCCGGCGGCGACGGCGACCAGCGTCAACACCAGCCACGGCGACATCCACATCGCGTCGATCAAGGCTCCGGTGTGGGTGACGGCCAACCACGGCGACATTGAACTTTCGGCGATCAGCGGGGCGGCCACAGCGCGCGTCAATAATGATGGCTCGTCGATTACGGCGCACAGTCTGGACGGGGGAATTGCTATTCAGGGGGACGGTCAGGAGCTGACGCTGGCCGACATCGTTGGGCCGGTAACGATCTCGGGCGATTTCTTCGGGGCTACGCACTTGGCGCACATCAACGGGGCGATTCACTTCCACACCAGCCGCGCCGAGTTTCAGGCAGAGCGACTGGACGGCGAGGCGGAGATCGGCCCCAATCCCGACCTGACGGTGGATCAGGCGGTTGGGCCGCTGGTCATGAACACGAAGAACCACAACGTCCGACTGGATCGCATCGCCGGAGATGTCTCGGTCAGCGATCGCAATGGGTCGATCGACCTGACGGCCGCGCCGCCGACGGGAACGATTAATCTGGAGGACAGCAATGGCTCGGTTAGCCTGATTGTTCCCGAACGCGCAGGCTTCTCCGTGCAGGCCAGTACGACCAATGGCCAGATTGAGACGGGCTTTCCGCTCTCGACTCAGGGCGGGGAGAATCACAAGAGCGTCAATGGTGTGGTGGGATCGGGCGGACCGCTGGTTCGCATCACCACCTCCAACGGGGACATCTTGCTTCGCAAGGGAGCGGTTCAGCCGCTGTCAACGACTCCTGCGGCGACGCCGATCCTGACTCTGGCTCCGGTTCGGCCTGACCACGCGCGGCGCATCGTCAAGGGAAAGGATGAAGGGAGATAGGACGTGGGGTGCCTGCCTCTTGCCTGAAGCTGAAGGAGCGGATGGGGAAGGTTGATTGCGGCTGCGCTGGTTGTGTTTTCGCGCTTAAATCGTCGGTGTGAAAAAATAGAAGTATCCAGTGTGGTTCCTTTGCGGAGATGTGGGTTTCAACCCATGGCTGCGAATGCAAGAATTGAGCGTGTTTATAGCTGTTTTCGGCAGGACGCAGCCGTTTACAGCAAATGACAAAGCCATTTTCCGCAAGACGCCGCATTGGTACGCTGAAACTACGAGGGAGCAGCAGGCATGTCCGACAACGCAGAGGATCTCCGCATTCGCTATCAGGACGACGCACCGCACGGCGCGCGCATCAAGGTGATTGGCGTGGGGGGAGGCGGCAATAACGCCGTCAACCGCATGATTGCGGCAGGGGTCGAGGGTGTCGAGTTTATCAGCGCCAACACGGATGTGCAGGCGCTGCAACTGTCGAATGCTGCGATCAAGCTACAGCTTGGGGTGAAGTTGACTAGCGGGCTGGGCGCGGGAGCCAATCCCGACATTGGACGGCGCGCCGCGCTGGAAGATTCCGACAAGATCATTGAGGCGCTGGAGGGCGCGGACATGGTTTTCGTCACCGCCGGATTGGGCGGAGGAACAGGAACGGGAGCGGCTCCGGTGATTGCCAGCCTGGCTAGCGAGATGGGTGCGTTGACCGTCGCCGTGGTTACGCGTCCGTTTGCCTTCGAGGGTAAGCGACGTATGATGCAGGCCGAGCGAGGGATGCAGGAGCTGCTGGACTCGGTCGACACGCTGATTGTGATTCCCAACGAGAAGCTGCTGGCGGTGGCCAAGGACGCAGGATTCTTCGAGAGTTTTCGCATTGCCGACGACGTTCTGCGCCAAGGTGTGCAGGGAATCTCCGACATTATTACCATCCCCGGAGTCATCAACCGCGACTTTGCCGACGTGAAGACCACGATGGCTGGAATGGGCTATGCGGTGATGGGAACGGCGACGGGCACGGGAGAGAATCGCGCGATGGATGCGGCGATGGCGGCGATGGCATCGCCCCTGCTGGAGGCCGGAGCGATCGATGGCGCGCGAGGAATTCTGATCAACATTACCGGGTCGAGCAGCCTGCGGTTGTGCGAGGTCAATGAGGCCTCGACGATCATTCAGAACTCGGCACACGAGGACTGCAACATCATCTTTGGCGCGGTGCAGGACGAGCGCATGGGCGACGAGGTTAAGATTACCGTCATCGCTACAGGATTCCGTCAGGAGATGCCGGACCGTCGCGCGCGGATGCTGGCCGAATCGACCCTGCTCTCCTGCGACGACGAGGTGCCGATCCGCGGGCGAGGCTATGCGTCGCACCGGGACGAGGCGGCTCCGCGATTCGCTAGCGAGGTGCGCGAGGATCAGCAGAGACGCGCGGTTGAGACGCATCCGACCACAGAAGCTGGAACAGGATTTATTGCGGAGGCGGTCTCCAGTGCGCCGGTCTCGGTGACACCGTTTGAGCCTGAAGCGGGTGCGTCTGACTTCATGGGGAGCGCAGTCTCGGTGCAGGCTGCCGACGCGAACGCGATGGGATGGAGCTACGAGGCCGATGACGACGTGGCTCCCGAGGTGGAGGCAGAGTCGCAGGGCGAGATCGAGGTGAGCCGTTACGTCGCCGATGAGATTGCCGAGGAAGAGCTTCCGCGCGACGAGGAAGCAGAGTCGCAGTTCGCGCCTACCCGCCAGTCGACCGAGCGGTCGCGTGGGCCGGAGCTGATTCCGGTTCCCGCGTCGGTCTTCGACGACGAGTTCTTCCGCAGCTCGAACCGCTCGGAACCGGTGGAGGAGCCAAGGGCCGAGGTGCGTGAGCCGGAGATGCGCGGGGTTCGCTACAGCAACGTCCAGCCCAGCGTTGAAGCTCAGCCAGCTACGCCGCACGACGCAGAACCCGTGCATGCGGCTCGTCTCTTTGCCGGAGCGAACGCCTCTCCAGTGCAGCCGGTGGAGAACGATGAACTCGACATTCCTGCATTCCTGCGCCGCAACCATTGAAGTCAGGCGTCAACTTATTACGGCAATATGTTTCGGAAAAAGGCTCGGCCCTATGGGGGCATAATCACATCTCAGTAGCGAGACGTAGGGTATTTGTCCCCTGCGGTAAGATGGTTTGCTTGTGTCGGTAACTATCTGTGCTATAAAGGGTTGCCATGACAATTAAACGACCTATTCTCTCGACTGCTTTACTGGGCCTCTGTATGTTCTGCATGGGCGCGCTATTTTCAATACCCGCATCTGCGCAACTGTGGGACATGCTGACCAAGCCGCAGGTCACGGTGAGTCTCACGCATCCTCCGCGTCTTGGGCTGAACATCAAGAAGGTTGCCTTCGGGCCAGCCAATGGAATGTGCTCGGATGAGATTCTTGATCGGCTCTCCGACGCTCTGATCTCGAACGGTGTAGAGGTTGTGGATCGTCCGCATCTACGGTCGATTCTTGGTGCGCGACACATGAGCCTGGACGGTTATGTGGATCATCAGGGCGCGCTACAAATGGGCAAGCTGCTGGGATCGACGGCGTTGATCTTCGTCAATATATCCAATTGCGACACCGAGCGGCGACGCAATTTCACCGACTCCAGAGGTGTGCACACCAATAACGCAATCGTCGATATGCACATTCGCGGAACGCTACAGACGATTGATCTAGCGACGGGGCGGATCTTCTCCGCAGCTCCGATCGTTCAGGACGCCGAGCTGATCAACAGCTCGGATAAGGGACTTCCCGAGTTTCCGCCGGAGCAGGCAGTACGCGATAGAGCTATTGGGGCAGCGGCCTACGACGCATCGACGATGTTTGTGCAGTGGACCGAGCAGAAGAAGCTCTACTTCTTCAACGACAAGGAATGTAACATGAACGTGGCCTACGCGTTGCTCCGGGCCAACGACTTCAATGGAACGGTTCGCCAGTCCGAAGACAACATCACCGCCTGTAAGACGTGGCCCAAGCTAAAGAACGACAGTCTGGCCCACGCGTACTATAACGCTGGACTGGCCTATCTGTTGATCAACGACAATCAGCGCGCAATGGCGTACCTGACCCAGTCGGCACAGATGAAAGGCGGCGACATCGTGACCCAGACGATTGCGGAAGCCACCAAGTCTGCCGAGTTGGATGCAGAGATGCGTCGCGTCGCCGACAGGACGGATCGGTTCGAGCAGGATCAGGCGAACGCACAAGCTCAGGCGCAGGCGAACGCGCAGGTTCAAGCCAACGCTCAGGCCACAGCGCAGGCTCAGGCGGCAGCAAGCCAGGACAACGTTGCTCCCGGTTCGCCGGAGGATCGGCTGGCGAGGCTCACCACGCTCTACAGAAAGGGCCTGATTACCAAGCAGGACTACGACACCAAGAAGGCTGCAATACTGAAGGAGATGTAAGCGGAGTCGAACATTGCGTTGCAGAAATAATACGGGGAGAGATGGCGCGCGCTGGATTGTGCTGTCTCTCCCCTTCCTTTTGGCACGGACGTTTTCCGGCGCGTTCGCGTTACCCTTCTCCATGCCGAAGTTTGCAGCCTTCCTGATAACGAACGGCGTGTTGGCAGTTGGTGCTGCGGATTTTGCAACGAATCCGGTAAACTGAAGAGAGCAGCGGCGCGGCTGGACTTTGCTGGAGCATTTTCACTATTGCTATAGAGCAGCTTTGTTTGTCATTCCTTCGCTTCGCTACGGAATGACAAACAAACAGTGCTACGGAATGGCAAATAGATTGGGCTGTAGCAATTCCTAAATGGTCTAGTTTGGGCATTCGGGCGTGATGGGGTGGGACTGGGCCTTGACGTTTGGCGCATTCTTGAGTCAAAGACAGTGGGCGGAGATGGCTCATAAGTAAAGATAAAGAGCTGATCCCTTTGGCTGAAGAGATGCATCAAAGTCGAGTACGGATCGACGCAGGTGGTGCATTCATTGGTCGGATCGGCCCCTCGGAGATGGAGCAAATGACACACCTTTTTCACTGGAACGCTCGCATCTCGATAGTTTTTGTACTGCTCGCAGTCCTGAGCGTCTCTCTGGATTGCTCGGCGATTCCCTATGCCAGACGAGCGCACGCCAGTGCCGCAACTGCGTCGAGACCGACGGGGGGAAGATTTGTTGCGCATAAGGGCCGAACTGCCAGCGCGGGAAGATCCTCGATCGCTGGCGCGCGGGGACGTAGATCGACCGTACATGGCAGGACATCTCGCACAGGCCGTCGTGGTCTCGCTGTAAGTCTGTGGACGGGGCGTCACGAGACAGGCGAACGCTTCTACGCCAACTCCTTCAACGACAATCAGACGCTGGGCGATGCGACCGCCGGAGAAGATCCGATCGTGCGCGCTGCGGCCATTCAGGCGTTGGGCAATATGAACGGAACGGCGCTGGTCATCGACCCATCGAGCGGACGCATTCTCGCCATGGTCAACCAGAAGCTGGCGTTGTCGAGCGGCGCCGAACCCTGCTCGACGATCAAGCTGTCGGTCGCGCTGGCCGCGCTCGACGAAGGGCTGATCAAGCGCGACACGATGGTCAACGTGGGAGGACACACCAAGACCAACCTGACTCAGGCGCTGGCTCACTCTATCAATCCCTACTTTGAGACGCTGGGCCGCATGATGGGCTTCGAGCGTGTGAAGTACTACGCCAACCAGTTTGGCCTGGGCGAACTGGCCGGATACAATATCCCCGGAGAACAGCTTGGCGTTTATCCCGACACGGAGATTTCCGCAAGGCTGGGAGGAGTGGGGCGGATGTGCTCGTTCGGCGAGGGCATCTCGATGACTCCGCTACAGTTGGGGGCGCTGGTCTCGGCCATCGCAAACGACGGTACGCTCTACTATTTGCAGCATCCGCAGACGCCCGATGAGATTGCCAACTTCGAGCCGAGGGTCAAGCGCATTCTGGACATCGCGCCGCTGATCCCGGAGATGCACGACGGCTTGGAGGGAGCGGTCGAATATGGAACCGCCCGTTCACTGCGCAGCAGCTTCCACGAGTTCCCCGTGCTGGGCAAGACCGGAACCTGTTCCAACGACGGAACCCGCTTCGGCTGGTTTGCCTCCTACGCCGACACTCCGACCGGGCGCATCGTTACGGTGATCTTCCTCGAAGGCGGACGACCGACCTTCGGGCCCAAGGCCGCCGAACTGACTGGCCAGTTCTACCGTGCGCTGTGGGATCATAACTACTTCGCCCCAAAGACTCCGCAACTCGCCTCGTCGTATAGCGCCGACACGCGGCCGTAGAGGAACGCGGAAGGCGATAAAGACTTAACCCGGATGACGCGGATACATGCACGGATAAACGCGGATCAGGAAAAAGATGAATTCTTTACAGGCCGAGGGCGAGTTGGCCGAGCAGGACTGCGTTCAGGGCGATGATGACGGCGACGGCGGCCCATCCGGCGATCTTCATGCGGAGCGCGCTGGAGAAGCTGCGCATCACGTCGAAGCGATTGGTGAGTAGAAGCAGTGGAATCAGAGCGAAGGGCAGCGCGAAGCTGAGGACAACCTGCGACAGAACCAGAATGCGCAGCGGGTCGAGGCCTGTCGCGATGATGGCGATGGCCGGAATCACGGTGATGGCGCGGCGCAGGAAGATGGGGAACTTGATGTCGAGGAAGCCCTCGATGATGACCTGCCCCGCCATGACGCCGACGGTCGAAGACGAGAGTCCAGAGCAGAGCAGAGCGACGGCGAATACGGTGGCGGCAAGGCGTCCGAAGAGCGGGCCGAGGGTCAGGTAGGCCTGCTCGATGGTGGGCTGCAGGTTGCTGGAGTGGACGAAGGCGACCGCCGCCATCAGGATCATGGCGGAGTTGATGAGCCATGCGCCGTTCATCGCGACGAAGACGTCGATCATCTCGTAGCGCAGGAAGCGGCTAAGGATGGCAAGGCGCGGAATCTGGGTCGAACGATGGTGCGCTTCGAGGTCTTGTATGGTCTCGGTGACCGGTATGTCGGAGCCGGTCAGTTCCTTCAGCCGCGGTTGCACCAGCGCGGAGTGAAGGTAGATGACGTGCGGCATGACGGTTGCTCCCAGCATGGCGACCGCAGCGTAGAGGCTGTCGTGGAAGTTCTGCGAGCTGGAGTGGTCGAGCGTAGGCATCAGGGTGTAGATCGTGGCGAGCTTCCAGTCTGGGTGGACGAGGAAGATCTCGAAGGCGTAGGAGACGCCGATGATGGCGACGAAGGCCATGATGCCGCGTTCCAGCCAGCGGAAGCCGGCGAGATCAAGCGCGAGGATAAGAAAGACGAGGACGGTGGAGACCAGCGCCGCGGCCAGCATCGCCTCCTTCGGCGAGAAGCCGTGGGCGTAGAGCAGAGGGCCGAAGAGAAGGTCGAGGCCGATGGCTGCGCCGAGGAATTCAGCCAGATCGGTGGCGACGGCGGCGATCTCGGCGGCGATCCAGAGCAGGATTGTGGCAGGGCGAGAGAAGTGTTTGCGGCAGTTCTGCGGCAGGGTGAGGCCGGTGACGATGCCCAGCTTGGCGGCAAGGTACTGAATCAACATCGCCATCAGGTTCGACCAGAGCAGCACCCAGAGCAGGCGATAGCCAAACTGCGTTCCGCCCAGAATGTTGGTGGCGAAGTTGCCCGGATCGATATAGGCGACCGAGGCGACGAAGGCTGGGCCGAAGTATCCCCACATCTCGCGGCGACTAAGAGTTGAAAAGAAACCTCTTTTGGGCGCGCTGGGGGGCTGGAGCGGAGTTGTGCCGACTGCGTTCGCCGCCGTCTCCGTGGAGGCGGTGGGTTCGGTTCGCGATGAACGAGGATCGGGCATTGCGCTCCAAAGTCGGATTCAGGCTGATGTTGCGTTCTTGCGGATGCGCTCGGCGGAGAGACTGCCGAACAATTCAGAGCTGCGGGGGAGACTTCTAATTTAGCCTCGCCTAAGAATTAGGTATACCTAAATTCGGGAAATAGGTCAAACTGGAAGAGAGGCTGGAGAGGTAAGTATGACGGCGGGTCAACGGGCGAAGAACAACACGGAGTCGGTGGATAATTACCTGAAGGCTATCCTGTATCTCAGCGGAGTTGCGGAGTGTCGGGTGACGATCAAGGCGCTGTCTGAGCGGCTTTCGGTCGCTCCGGCCTCGGTGACGAACATGTTGCAGAAGCTGGCCGCAGCATCCACTTCTCTGGTGAAGTACGAGCGGCATCGCGGGGTGCAACTGTCGGCCTCGGGCAAGCGGCGCGCGCTGGAGGTGGTGCGCCATCATCGGCTGATCGAGACGTTTCTGTACGAGGTGCTGGACTACCCGATCGACGAGGTTCACGAGGAGGCGGAGCGGCTGGAACACTTCATCTCGGAGCGGTTCGAGGAGCGGATCGCGGCCAAACTGGGAGACCCCAGAGTCGATCCCCACGGCCACCTGATCCCGACCATGGAAGGCAAGATGCCGGAGAGACTGCCGCGCGATCTGATACTGCTCTCCGACGTGGAGGAGGCGGGAACGTATCTGATCGACAGCTTCTCGGATCGCAGCGTCAAGACGTTGCGCCTGATCGAGGTCTGCGGCATTGCTCCGGAGGTTCGTCTGCGAGTCAAGAAGTGCGCGCCAAAGGGCTACGAGGTCAGCGTTGGCCGATCGACAAAGACCTTCGATCTCTCCCGCGAGGTGGCGAGAGACCTACGCCTTGTGCGCCTGCCAAAGTAGAGAAAATGCTTAACGCGGATGACGCGGATAGAAGCCCGGATCAACACGGATAAGGCAAGGACGAATCCATTGAATCAGCTCTGGCGACGCTGCTCGGCGGCGGGCAGGGCGAGAATCCTGCGCGTCTTGGGCGGCATCTTGGCCAGAGTGATCTCGTAGGCGGCGCGCATCTCGCTGTGCCACTCGGCGTCGGAGAAGACGTCCCAACGCTCGGCGGCGACCCAGTGGATGCGCGCCATGTAGGGCGCAGGATGCAGCCCCTCGCGCTCCAGCAGTTCACTGTAGCGCACGGGCCCGGCGGAGTAGCTTATCAACAGCTGTAACTTCTCCGTGGCAGGCCGCAGACTGGACTGACGCCCGGATCTCCGCGTCGATTCCAATTCCGATTCCGATTCCATAGATACGCGTGTTGGCCGCGCCGCCGCCGCCGCGTGCCACTGGCTGGATGGATTGGGCTCGTCCAGATCAATCAGCGCGAACATCTTGCCGCCAATCGCCTTATCCCCGACCCAGAAGACGAGGGTCTCCCCCCACTGCATCGTCTCCTCGACGTGCGGCAGCCCCAGCAAATACCCGCGCATCCGTTCCATATCCATGGGTAAAAGGTACAGGCTATGTGTGGTGTAGAACAAGTAACCAATTGTCCTACTTGTCAGGCTTTGCTGCTGCGGCGATATCCTCGATCAAATAATCCATCACAGTGTCAGGTGGCGCTGGCATAGCAATAATGTTGTCATCCTTGGTACTCTTCACGACTGCATGTGGCGCAAAGTTTAAATCAGCGAGATCTTTCCATGCAACAGCGTTAGCTGGTAACTTCTTTTGCTCGTCCAAGAGCGCATCCAGAAGCATCTTAATGGTCGACATACTAGACTTGTCATTCTTAATAACTTCCAGTGTGTGATATGGTTTCTCGCCACTTTGCTCCTCGCCGAAGTAAGCTACCTCAAAAGTTGTCACGGAAGCCACCAACCGAATACGACCTGCGGCTATTCCCTCGGAACAGGCCTCGCGAATATTCGTATTCAATGTCCATGCTGCATTAGTTCGTTCCCCATTTTTCGTCGTAACTTTTGGAACGTCTGCATCGTGTAAAACAGCAAATCTCGTCGAGAATTTCTCGAGAATCTTGACCAGAAGGATGATCGTGGCTTTTCCTCGAGCTTTTACTATGTGCACATCACGGTATTCTTCAGGGTACATAGCAGATAAATATTTGAAGGCGCTGTATTCTGTGTCGCCTTCAACTATCACTGTACGTCCGCCAAAAAAGAATTCTGCAACATATGGGTCATATACGTTCAACATCTTCACCAGCCTTGACTGATCTTGTGAAAGTTTTAGATCCTTTGGGCGATAGATGGTTGTCCCTTGCACTACCCCAGTTGTGCTTCGTTCAACCCTCACAATCGTTGTATTGTCACGACCAAGATCAACAAATATCGGGCAGTGAGTAGTTACCATTACCTGCCATCTTCCTGATTTAGGCAAGTCATACAGTGTCTTGCATGCATCGCGAATCGCGCTTGGGTGAAGACAAATCTCAGGTTCGTCCAGTAGGAGAACATGTGGCTTGGAAGATGACGATACCTTTCCTTTTTTTGTTTTAGAGGTATCAAGTTTTTTTTCGGCGATGAGACGAAGAATACTCCACAAAAGTGTGCGTCTTGCGCCACTCCCTTGAAGTTCTAATGGACTTTGAAAGTCTCCAATTGGACCCATTTTAAGGCGGGCTTCTTTTTTCAGAACTGATGCCAAAAAAGATGTGTTAGTTTCTTCTGGACTATTTTCAAATTTAACCTGGTAATTTGGAAAAACTTGACTAACCATTTTACTAAGTTCGGATTCTACATCTTTAATTTCATCGTCCGCTGCTGTGGTTAATGTCTTCCGAACTTCTCCAATTTGTTTCAAGATAATTTCTTGATATCCTTTAATCTTCGCTCCCGTCTCATCTTCGGCAGGTGATAACAAACGACCGATGACATAGTCCTGAAGAATAGAAAGGATTGCGTCTGTTTGTTTATCTGGATGGCTGAACGCATCAACTTTATGAACTTCTGGCCGCTTGGCCTGAGCAATATTTGCTGGCCCCCATGGGAACTTGTCTGACCAATCATTAATGGAAAAATCGTACCCTACGCGCTTCGGCCTTTCGGCAATGCCATTCCATATCCATCTCTCTCTTACAAGATATTCTTCAATATCTTCTTGTTTCTGGCAGAACTTTTCGTCAGGAAGTTTAGAGAAAGCGATTGTTTCGAGTATTACCTCTGGTAAATGATTCGGGTCAACCGTCTCATTGGGGAAATCCTGCTTAGAAAGTTCGGAATCTTTCGACTGCTCACCAAGCATTACGAGTTCGTAAGCCCGAAGTATCGAGCTTTTACCTGCATTATTGGGGCCTACTAACACAACGATATCGTCAAGTAAGATAGATACACCAGAGGAACCTATCGCCCGAAAGTTCTTAACCGACAGACTATGCAACCTTGGTCGCGCTACTTTTTCATCAACAGTTTCGTCGCATTTAGCTTCCGTCGCTTTCGGGATGTGTGTTGTTGCTTTCTTCGCCGTCATATTGCTCCTTACATGAGTGCAACTTTACCACGCTTTATCTCGCATGTTGTTACATTATTTGGGCTTATTGGCCGTTGACGAGTTCTGTCAGCTAGGTTCGTGCTTATATCATCGCGCGCTTGTCTCCACGAACGCCTCTCTTGATCTTTATACTTGAAGGATATGGCTACGTTTGCGGCAGTTGAAGAGCAGTTGGATCTGATTACAAAGGGGGCGGCGGAGATTATTCCGCTCGACGCGCTACGCGAGCGCATTGCACAGTCGCGGGCAAAGGGCGTGCCCATGCGCATCAAGGCCGGATTCGATCCGACCGCGCCAGACCTGCACTTGGGGCACACCGTGCTGATCCGCAAGCTGCGGCATTTTCAGCAGCTTGGGCACACGGTCATCTTTTTGATCGGCGATTCGACGGCGCTGATCGGCGACCCGACCGGGCGCAACGTCACGCGCAAGCCGCTCTCGCAGGAGGAGATCGACCGCAACGCCGAGACGTACAAGGAGCAGGTCTTCAAGATTCTGGATCCGGAAAAGACCGAGGTCCGCTACAACTCCGAATGGCTGAACAAGCTGGGCTTCGAGGAGATGATTCGCCTGGCGGCGAAGTTCACCGTCTCGCAGATGCTGGAGCGCGAGGACTTCCACAAGCGGTTCACCGCCGAGCAGCCAATCTCGGTCCACGAGCTGCTGTACCCGATGGCGCAGGGCTACGATTCTGTTGCTTTGCGCGCGGATGTAGAGCTGGGCGGGACCGATCAGAAGTTCAACCTGATGCGCGGGCGCGACCTACAACGCGACGCTGGGCAGCCGCCGCAGATCGTGCTGATGACGCCGATCCTCGAAGGGTTGGATGGGGTGCAGAAGATGTCCAAGTCGCTGGGCAACGCCATTGGCATTCACGAGGCGCCGAGCGAGATGTACGGCAAGGTGATGTCCATCTCCGACGAACTGATGTGGAAGTATTGGACGCTGCTGACCGACCTGCGCGCCAGCGAGATCGCCGCGATGCAGGAAGAGGTCGCAGCGGGCAAGCTGCATCCGATGCAGGCGAAGAAGAATCTGGCGTGGGGAATCGTGCGCGACTTCCACTCGGCGACGGATGCGGATTCGGCAGCGGAGAATTGGGCCAAACAGTTTCAGCAGCGGGCGGTGGCAGACGACGCTCCGGTGGTAGAGATCTCGCTGGTGACCGAGGGGCTGGTCGTTGAGGACGCGACGGTTCGTATGCCAAAGCTGTTGCAGCTTGCTGGTCTGGCGAGTTCGGGCGGCGAGGCAACGCGCAAGCTGGCCGAGAACGCCGTCAGCGTGGAGGGCGAAAAGTTCAGCGAGAAGCTGTTGCGCGGCGTGAAGATAGGCGACTCGATTGCACTGCGGTTGGGCAAGAAGAGCGTACGCGTGATTTGGGTTTCGTAAAGCGGATTCCTTCGCTTCGCTGCGGAATGACAAACAAAGAATCATGCAACGATAGCAACATCGAGTGATTGCGGCATTCAACATTATTTGCCAAGGATTTGCGTCTAAGGAGAACGATGAGGACGAGGTCAAATCTCTGGGTGGGCGTGCTGGTTGGGTTGCTCTGCGCTTCGGCGCGGGGGCAGACGCTGGATGCGAAGGCGATTGTGCAGCAGGCGGTGGCGACTGAACTGGCGGCCAATCATGACGACCAGTCGCACTGGCGCTATCGGAAGAGCGAGGCGGACGGCAGTTCGTACATCGTCGTCGAGACGGAGAATGGAGCGATTACGCGCCATGTTAGCGAGAGTGGCCAGCCCGCTTCGGATGCAACTCTGGCGGCGGACAATGCGCGCATTCAGAAGTTCATCCACGATCCGGGGATGCAGCAAAAGCAGCGAGCAAATGGAGCGCACGACGACAAGAGCGCGACCGAGTTGATGAATCTTATGACTCAGGCATTCTTCTGGACGGTCGTGAGCGAAACGCCGGAGACGACGACGCTCGCCTTCCAGCCCGATCCCAGCTTTCACCCGCCGAATATGGAGGCGCGTGTGATGGGAGCGATGAGCGGAACGCTGGTCGTCGACCGGGCGCAGCATCGCATCTGCACGATGAAGGGGACGCTGGAGCACGATGTGACAATCGGCTTCGGATTTCTGGCGCGCATCAAGCAGGGCAGCGTCTTCGATGTGGAGCGCAGGCAGGTGGCTCCGGGCTATTGGCAGATCACCGAGACGCACGTCCACATCCGCGGCCATGCGCTCTTCTTCAAGACCATTGGGCAGCAGGAGGACGAGGGGAAGACCGACTTCACGCTGGTTCCTGCGGGGACTTCGCTGGAGCAGGCCGTGGAGTTGCTGAACGACGCTGCGAAATAGCGGGTCGCAGTCTGCGAACGTATCCTGTAAGCTCATTCAATGCAAGTTCATGCGCGAATCCGGCGGTTCTTTACAGTCGTCCTCGGCGCACTGATGATGCTGTGGCCGGCACTCTGCAATGGCTACCCGCTGCTGTACCCGGATTCGATGACCTATCTGAACGATGGGCGTCCGCTGGCGAAGATTCTCTTTCTGCATGCTCCGCGAGGCTTCACCGGAATGCGCTCGGAGTTCTACTCGCTGGGAATATTTTTCTTTCACTGGAACTTCAGCGCGTGGCCGATCATCGCGATGCAGGCGCTTGTGACCTCGTACATCATCTGGCTGGTGGTGCGGTCGCTTGCTGCGCGGCTTGTTGAGCTACAGTTTCTCTCTCTGGTCGCGGTGGTCAGCCTGACGACCAGTCTCGGTTGGTACGTCTCTTTCGTCATGCCGGACATCCTCGGCGCGGTGCTGTATCTGGCGATCTATCTGCTCGTCTTTGCGCGGGAGACGCTTTCTACGCGGGAGATCGGTGCGGTTGCGGCGATCTCCTGCTGGGCGATGGCCTCGCACACGACGCACTGGATGCTTGCGGTCATCCTGTGCGCTCTGCTTGGACTGCTTCTTCTGCTGCGCTGGACTCCGATGCGGGAGTGCAAGCGGGGCTTGGCTTGGCTTGCGGCGCTGATCCTGCTGGTGGCGGGATCGCAGATGGCGCTGCACAAATATCTCTACGGCGCGGCAACGCTGAATGGCAATCGCATGCCATACCTGACGGCGCGCATCATTGCAGACGGGCCTGGGAGCTGGTATCTGCAACAACACTGCGGCGAGCTACAGTGGGCCATCTGCGCACGCGTCGACACGCTGCCCGATACCGACGACTCGTTTCTGTGGGACGACGACGGCATCTGGCAGACCTCCTCGGGCGATGAGCAAGAGAGGATGCTGCGCGAGGAGATGCCGCTGGTTGTGGCTACGTTGCGCGCCTATCCAAGAGAGCAGAGCGAGCGTTCGCTGGCCAACTTCCGCGAGGAGATCGACAACTTCGCCCTGCGCGACTTCTGCCCCAACACTTGGATGGAGGGCGAGATCGACCGCTTGCTGCCGGGCGTACACGCCAAGTACCTGCGCACACGACAGGCGCATCTCACCCTGCCCAACGACTTCTTCACCCGAGTACAGCTCTGGGTGGTAAGCGCGTCGGCGCTGGGGATTCTCTGCACCGTGCCGTTTCTGTTGTGGCTTCGTCGCGGGAGGATTCTGGGGCTGGCTGCGATTATCGTGCCGGTGGTACTGGCGAATGCGTTTATTACGGCTGTGCTCTCGGAGGTCGATTCGCGCTACCAGAGCCGCGTCATCTGGCTCATCCCGCTGCTGGCCGGGCTGATTGCACTGGACCTGTTCAATCGCCCGAACCTTTCGGGAGCAAGGGGCTTTCTATCCCGATCTCGGGGGAGGTAGTTCTGCTTTACAGGCGGCGGAAAAATTTGATTTTGGCGAGGCGAGATGAAGGCCCCGGGCTAAAGCCCGTTGAGGCGATTAGGCTTATTCAGGGGGCTAAAGCCCCCTGCTCCCTCCGAAAGGCAAAAGCATGAGTTTTCCTGGCGAATCGAGGCTTATCGGTCCAGCCGAAACACCCCCTGCTCCCTCCGAAAGGCAAAAGCATGAGTTTTCCCGCAGCCTGTTCAGCCCTACCTGAATTCCCGGAAATATTTGAGCAGATTCTGGCTACTGGGTTGGAGCCGTCTCCACGGCCTCGTTGCTCCACGCCGACTCATCTCCTGAGGCATTGATCGCCGTCACGCGATAGACGTATCTCTGCCCCAACACTACGCTCTGGTCGCGATAGGCGGGCGTCATCAGATCCGGACTGATCCGCTGCCACGTCGCCTCGCCCGCCAGCCCACGCCGATAAACGCGGTAACCGGCGATTCCCGCCTCCATGTCCGGCTCCCACGAGAGGTCGATGGTCGGCCTTTGCGCGGTCGGCGCTTCGCCTTCAATCGCCGCGCCCTCGCCGCTCGGCACTGCCAAGTCCACAAATCCCGGAATGGCAATCAGCCCCTTCGGCGCGTTGGGAGGAAACTCCTTCGGCATGGCGACCGTGATTTCCGCAGAGGGAAGACTGCGCAACTCCAGCTTCTCCTGACCCGAAGCCACTTGCCCCAAAGCCACGCTGCGCACGCGCTCGGCCGCGTAGCGATACGTCGTCCCAACCTGCGCTGTGCGATCGATCGTTCCGCCAGTGCTGTTAGCCGTTCCGCTGGCCTCGCCTTGCTCTGCAACTCGCAGGCGCACCAGCGTTGGCTGCTTGGTCGTACCGGGATGTTCGCTCTTGTGTTCCGCGCTCACTCGCGCTCCCGCTGCATCGTTCGTGATTGAAACCTTCGCAGAGTCGGGCGCAGAGTTCGTCGTCGCCGCAGGCTGTAGAGCCGTGCGATCCAGTTCGACCGAGGTCGCGTCAGCCGTCGGCTCGCCACTGGTCTTCGGAGCAGAGGGCGGAGCCATTGGTGCAGAACGGAGACCTGCACTCTGAGCCTTCCACTCCAGCACAACTCCCGCCTTGGTCGCTCTGCCGCGCATCTCTTCGACCGGCTGCGGCGCGGCTCCGGCTGCGGCGAAGACCGGCTGCGAAGCTCCCGCCGTGCGCCCAGCCGCATTCAACAACTGCACCCGATAGGCGAGCCGCCGCGCAGGCTCTGCGGTCAACTCTGCGGGAAGCTTGTCCACCGCTTGCGATTCTCCGGGCTTCACCGGAAGCCGTAGCAAGACGGGAGCGCAGGGAACTGAAGTCGTTCCTGCTTTGGACGCAGCGCTCGCCTTAGCCTTAGCCGTTGCGCTCAGCGTCTCGCGGCAGATCTCCGCCACAATCGGCCCGGAGATCAGCATCTTGTCGGTGGTTCGCGTCGGAGTCGTCCAGTGCAGCCTCACCTCGTCTCCCACGCGGCTCGCCGTCACTTCGCTGGGAATCAGAGGCAGTTTCAGCGATGGAGCCTGCGGCGGCCCCGGGCTGGCGCATCCGGCCAGTAGACCCAGCGCCAGCGCGGCGACGCACCCCACCGCAACGCCTCGCCCGCCATTCCCCCATTGCTTGTCGATAATATTCATCCATCCCGAGGCTATCGCATTTTGCGGTCTCGTGGAGAGTATTGCATCCCGACCCGCATTCTAAGGGAGACAAAAACCGACCACGGATCAACGCGGATGAACACGGATTAAAGACAGAAATACCTTGTTTTATCCTGAGTAATCCGCTTGTACCCGTGGTTGTTCTTTTTGTGCTGTTTCGCCGCAGCCAAGCCTCCTCTCCATCCTCAGCTCTGTGCATTCATCGCCCGCGTACGGTATGGTGGATGCAACAAATCTTCCTGATCGCGAGCCAACTGGAACGGACGTGAGCAGAGATGAGGGCAGCGATGAAGGTGGCAATAAAGGTTTCTCTGGCAATATTTGTTTTGATCTCGGCACTGGCATGTCAGTCAGCATGCGCGCAAGCGTCGCCAAAGCTAGCCGCCACTCCCCCTATGGGTTGGAACAGCTACGACGCATACGGTTTCACCATCAGCGAACAGCAGTTCCGCGCCAACGTCAAGATCGAGGCCGAGTCGCTCAAACCCTTCGGCTGGAACTACGCTGTCATCGACGAGGGTTGGTTCCTGCAAAATCCTGAAGACCGCCCCAAGCCCGCGTTGTGGAGGTACGAGATTGATGCGAATGGTCGCTACATCCCCGTTCCTGCGCGCTATCCCTCGTCTGGAACAGAGTCCCCAGCCGTAGCAACTCCAGCCACTGCCTCGCCCTCCGTCGCCGCCGCAGGTTCCGCCCCGAGTTACATACAGATCGCCACCATCGGCGACAGCAGCTTCAAGCCACTCGGCGACTGGGTTCACTCGCAGGGCCTCAAGTTCGGCATCCACATCGTTCGCGGCATTCCCCGCGCCTCGGTGGAGCGCAACCTGCCCATCGCGGGCAGCAGCCTCCACGCGCAGGACGCAGCCGACACCAGCGATGCCTGCTCCTGGGATCACACCAACTGGGGGGTCAAGGACAACGCCGCCGGGCAGGCCTGGTACGACTCGCTGCTCACCCAGTTTGCTGGCTGGGGAGTCGATCTGCTCAAGGTCGATTGCATCGCCGCCAACCCCTACAAGATCGACGAGATTCGTATGATCCGTAAGGCCATCGACAAGACGGGCCGACCCATCGTTCTCAGCCTCTCGCCCGGCCCCACTGACCTAGACAACGCCGCCGAGGTCTCCGGTCTGGCCCAGATGTGGCGCATCTCCAACGACATCTGGGACTACTGGGCCAACCCCAACAAAGGGGTCTACCCGCGCAGCCTCTCCAGCCAGTTTGCCCCCGCTGCAGCCTGGGCGCAGTACGCCAAACCGGGCAACTGGCCCGACGCCGATATGCTGCCCATCGGTCAGCTTGGCCCCGTTGCTGGCGACGGCAAGGCCCGCGCCTCGCGCCTCACTCCAGACGAGCAACAGACCATGATGACCCTCTGGGCGATGGCCCGTTCGCCGCTGATCCTTGGCGCAAACCTCACTCAGCTCGACGAGCCGACCCGCAAGTTGATCACCAACGAGGACTTCATCCGCATCGACCAGACCTCGACCCGCAGCGGTCAGGTCATGCACAACGGAGGCATGATCGCCTGGACCTCGGATCTGGCCAACGGAGAGACGGCGCTGGCTCTGTTCGACGTCGGCGAGTCGCAACTCGTTATTGACAGCAGCTTTGAGGCCTTCGGACTCGATGACGCCGTCTACCACATCAAGGATGTATGGACCGGAAAAACCATTCCCAAAACCAAGGCTGTGCAGGGACTAACGCTCGAACCTCACTCCTGCATTCTCTGGCTGCTGAAGAAGTAACCCACCGTACCAAACGACAGGAGCAACTCCAAATGGTGTCGCTCCTGTCGTCTGCGGATTAGCTTAGAGCCCGTTCACGATCTTCTGAGCAAGAGGGCGAGGAATGTGAGCGGCACTCTCCTTTCAAGGGGAATCTGGAAGCGGATGAATCCTACTTCGGTCCGCGCTGTGTGCGCGGCAAACGCGGGCGCGGAGCCGGAGCCAAGACCATCGTCTTCGGCCTGCTGAAGCGCGACGACAGCGTCTACACAGAGATCGTGCCAAGTGTTACAAAAGTCACGCTACGAGAGGCGATTCGCGACCATGCCGACCTTGAATCGGTGATCCATACCGATGGCTGGAGCGGTTACGATGGCCTGGTCGATCTCGGCTATGAGCGACATCATCGAGTCAACCACAGCAACAATGAATTTGCTCATGGCTCCAACCACATCAATGGCATTGAGAGCTTCTGGGAATACGCAAAGCATCGCCTGACGAAGTTTCACGGCGTCAACCGAAGTACCTTTCCTTTGCATCTAAAGGAAACAGAATTTCGATTCAACCATCGCCACCTCGACCTCTACAAAGTCCTGCTATCCTTACTCAGAAAGGAGCCGCTCTGACGCCCTTTGCTTCCTAAGCCCCTAAAATTTCGCAGGTTATTTAGAGAGCCTCTTTGTCAGCCGAGGCAATCTGTTGAATCAGGCTTAAGCAATGATCCATTACCGCACAATTCGCACCTATTGTTGTCCTGACGACTTCCGGTAGTCGAGCGACCTCGTGCAATTGCAGCGAAGATGCGATTCTGAACTACCTAATCAGGTTCATCTTCCCAGTAAGCCCCACCTACAAGAACAACCTCGTGGTTATTCATGCGAGCAACGGCCCCAAAGCGCAACGTGGAAGAGAGTATAACTTCGATGAAACCGTTTCACATCATGGCCAAGCCACATGGGCCGATCTGCAATCTGAATTGCACCTACTGCTACTATCTGGAGAAGGAAAATCTCTACGAGGCCAGCGGGCGCGACTATCGCATGAGCGATAGTCTGCTGGAGGTTTACATTCGCCAGTACATTCAGTCCCAACCAGCACAGCAGGTAAGCTTTGCATGGCAAGGAGGGGAGCCAACGCTGCTTGGCATCTCCTTCTTCGAACGCGTTGTCGAGTTGCAGCAGAAGCACGCAAACGGGAAGATCATCGATAATGCCTTTCAGACGAATGGAACGCTGCTGGACGACGCGTGGGCAGAGTTTCTGGCGCGAAACAAATTCCTTATCGGACTTTCCATCGATGGCCCGGAAGAGATTCACGATGCATACCGCGTGGACAAGGGAGGAAATCCCACCTTTGCGCGCGTGATGCGCGGGTTGGAGGTTTTAAAGAAGCACGACGTTGAATTTAACACGCTCACGGTCATCAATCGGAAAAACTCTTATCATCCGCAGAAGATCTACCGTTTTCTCAAGCAAATTGGCAGCAAGTATCTTCAATTCATTCCCATCGTTGAACAGCTTGCCACAGAGCCTGATGCCAATGGGTTGGTGCTGATTAAACCATTCGCGCGTCAGCAGGCGTCTATCTCCGACTGGTCTGTGGAGCCGCTACAGTTTGGCCGTTTTCTTACTGCGGTCTTTGACGAATGGGTGCTGAGCGATGTGGGCAAGACCTTCGTGCAAACCTTCGACGTGGCGCTGGAGTCCTGGGCTGGCCTGCCGCAGAGCCTATGCGTCTTCGCGCCCAGTTGCGGTCAGGCGCTGGCGGTAGAACACAACGGGGATGTCTACTCCTGCGACCACTTCGTCTATCCAGAGAACAAGCTCGGCAACATTCTCAACAAGGATCTTGGCAGCCTCGTTAGCTCACAGCAGCAGACGCGCTTCGGCAAGGCCAAGGCAATTCTGCCCGCCGACTGCCAGCATTGCGATGTGCGCTTTGCCTGCAACGGCGAATGCCCTAAACATCGGTTCGCCACAACGGCTTCGGGCGAGTATGGCCTGAACTATCTCTGCGCGGGATACAAGCACTTCTTCCATCACATTGATCCGTATATGCGCTTCATGGCCAATCAACTAAACCTGGATCGCGCGCCAACACGAGTAATGGAATGGGCGCGCACACAAGGCCCACGCACATTTCAGATGCAACAATAAGGAGCCCCGATGCTTCCCCACTTGTGTAGCTGCTTCTGTTGTTGCCCGCCCGCTCGGTCATAGTCCTCCACCATCAAAGCCAACCACGCTGCGGCAACCCATCTACCAGCCCGAAGCCTTGATGATTTGCGGCTTGCCACGGTGATCGAAAGGTGTCCCCCCTGCATTCGATCAGGCTTTGGATCGCATAACGGAGTATCTGCTGCCTTTGGCAGATCTTTGCGACGCACCATAAAACAGATTCGCCGACGGATGCAATCTTTATGGGCGAGTTGGCTCCAAAGTCCGTATCAGCAGGACACTTCTGCATCGAGCTATACGGACTTTGGACCAGAGTATGAGTTAGTAGATCTGTTTGATTCTGCGCAGGGCTGCGATAAGGGCATCTATGTCGTCGTGGTTGTTGTAGAGGGCGAGGGAGGGACGGACGGTGGTCTCTAGTCCGAGGCGGCGTAGCGTCTATCTGGCCGCCGTGGTGGACTGGTTCAGCCGCCGCGTTCTAGCTTGGAAATTATCCATCACGATGGATACTTCCTTCTGCATCGAAGCGCTGGAAGAAGCACTTTCTCTGAATGAAAAACCGGAGATCTTCAACACCGATCAGGGCAGCCAGTTTACCAGCGAAGCCTTCACCGGGTGACTAAAAGAAGAAGGGATCAGAATCAGTATGGACGGTCGTGGCTGCTGGCGTGACAATGTATTCGTCGAGCGAGTTTGGAAGTCGATCAAATATGAAGAGGTCTACCTGCACGCCTACGAGACGGTCAGCCAAGCCAGAGCATCCATCGGGCGCTACATCGACTTCTACAACACCATCCGCCCACACTCCAGCCTGAAGGCGTTCACTCCCGATCAGGTACACTTCAACCGCCTGCCAGAATCCTTGGCAGCCTAGCAGGCCGTGGTAAAAGTCCAAACTACCTGAAAATTTCCCTCAGGGGCTAAAGCCTGCGTTCATTTTGCACCAGTTACGGCACGGCTGAAGCCGGGCCCTTTCAAAACTGGACTTTCACCACAGGCTGCTAAACCGAAAAACAGTTCTTCCACTTATCAATCAGGAAAAACTTTCCGAACAAACGGACCACCTCAATAGCCTAGTTCTTCCTCTGCCACCCCCGGCGATTTTGAATAGGACTGAATCTGTCGTATATTGAATGAAGACCGAATAAGTCTTATTTGCGATCTTCTTTGAGGAACGCGATGCGAGTTCTGTTTTTTGGGCGATGGCGGCGCCGATCTTGCGCTGAGATAGGGGAGTTATTTGAAGTCATTTGTGTGGAGCGTTCTCTGTTTTTTGTGGATTGCTGGATTTTGCCGACCATTTTTGCTGGGGCAGAGTTTTAGTCTCTCTGGTGTAGTGCAGGATGGAAGTGGAGCGCGCATCGCACAGGCGCAGGTTACCGTCCGTAGCGGAGCGGCGGGGGAGGCGTTGGAGGCTAAGACTGGCGAACAGGGCGAGTTTCGCGTGGAGGTTCCGGTGGCGGGCAACTACCGAGTCGTGGCTGCGGCGGAGGGATTCAAACCAGCCACTCTGCCGATCATCCTCACTGCGGAGTCTCCAGTCGTAAAGTTGGCTCTGACGCTGGAACCAGCCGAGCGCAGCGATACGGTGCAGGTTTCGGCAGACGCATTGGCCGCCGAGACCACCAGCACCCAGCTCGGGGAGACGCTGGACAGCGGAAAGATGGAGGGAGTGCCGCTGAACGGTCGCAACTTCACCGACCTGATGGCAGTGCAGCCGGGGATTGTTCCGTCGAACACCTCGCAACCCGGAGCCGTGATTATGACAGGTGTGGCCGCGACACCGCCGTCGGGCAATGCCAACCCTGGAAACCTCTCGATTAGCGGGCAGCGCGAGAGTTCCAACGGATTTCGGGTGAACGGAAGCGATGCCGAGGAGGACGTGAATATGGGCACGTCCATCGTGCCGAATCTCGACTCGATCGAGAGTTTTCGGGTATTGACCAGCAACTTCGACGCGGAGTACGGCAACTCCAGCGGCGGCCAGGTTCTGGTGACGACGAAGTCCGGCGGAGCGAAGTGGCATGGCTCGGCCTTTGAATATCTGCGCAACACAGCGTTGGACGCGCGCAACTACTTCTCGCAGGATCGCGCAGTCTATCGTCAGAACCAGTTTGGCGGAACGCTGGGCGGAACGCCGATTCGCAAGAGCAAGAACCTGTTTCTGTTTGGGGACTATCAGGGAACGCGGCTGACTGAGGGCATCGACACGGGCAATATTGCAGTGCCATCGAATGCCGAGCGTGGCGGCGACTTCAGCCAAACTCCGCTAACCGGCAGCGTGAACGGCACAGCCTGCGCGGCACAACTTTCCACACTGCTGGGACGCAAAGTTACAGCGGGCGAGGCCTACTCCTCGGTCTTTCCCGACGGAAAGATTCCGCAGACGTCCTGGTCGGCTCCTGCCCAGTATTTATTGGCATCGATTCCACAGTCCAATGCAGGAGTCGGTTTATTTGAGACCGCATCCGGGACCGAGACTCTGCGCGACGACAAGGGCGCGCTGCGTATGGACTGGACTCACGGCCGGGGAACGCTGACTGCGTACTACTTTCTCGACCAGTACTCGCTGGACAATCCTTACCCGACGGGCACGGGAGGGGCCAGCGTTCCCGGATTCGACGCGACCTCCAGCGGACTGGCGCAACTTGCCAGCGTGGGGGATGTTCTGCCGATCGGCACATCTTCGCTCAATCAGATTCACCTGAGCTACATGCGCAACGCCAACGCCATGGGCCAACCGAAGGGCGGCGTCGGTCCATCGCTGGCCGCGCAGGGATTCACCTCTGGCAGTAATGGCGGCGACGGAATTGTCCCGTTGAAACCCTCCACTGAAGGAATCGAGAACGTCGTATTTAATGACTTTACGTTGGGAGTGGACACGACTGCTCTGGTGCAGGCCGAAAATATCTATGAGGCGAGCGACGCCTTTTCGCACATCGTCGGCAATCATGGACTCAAGTTTGGCGGCGAGATTCACGCAAATCAGATCAATACGCATCCCGATGTGATCTTCAACGGCAGCTTCGCCTTCAGCGGCTCGGAGACGGGAGTGGACTTCGCCGACTTCCTGCTCGGTGTTCCATCCAGCTACACGCAGGGGCAGGCGAGCAGCTTCTACAATCGCAATCTCTACATCGCTGCATTTGCACAGGATAGTTGGCGGGCGAACGCGCAGCTCACGGTGAACTATGGCGTGCGCTGGGATCGCATCCGTCCGTGGGAGGAGAAGTTCAATCAGTTACAGACGCTGGTGCATGGCGAGCAATCGCAGGTGTATCCCGGCGCACCGCTGGGGTTGGTCTTCCCCGGAGATCCCGGTGTGCCGCGCTCACTCGCTCCCGCACAGAACAATCTATCTCCGCGCATCGGCATTGCGTACTCTCCCGCCGTCGCTGAATCTTCCTGGCTGAATAGGCTGATTGGCCCCGCAGGCCAGACCAGCCTTCGTGCCGGTTACGGCATCTTTTACACTGCATACGAAGGACTTTCGGCGGGAATCATGAGCGCCAATCCGCCGTATGGCTATACCTATACATCGGCAGCTCCACCGCTGTTCGCATCGCCGTTTACGGTTGCAGCAACAGGAGCCATCGCGGGACAACGTTTTCCATTGCAGGACGTGCCCTACGGAGCCAGTCGCTCGCATCCCAACAGCTCTGTGGACTGGAGCAAGTTCGAGCCTCTGGTCGGCATTCCTGCCGTCGATCCGCGCGACGTAACACCCTACGCCGAACACTGGATGACTAGCGTAGAGCGGCGATTCGACACGACGACTCTGCTTTCCATCAGCTACATTGGAGCGGCGGCGCATCATTTGCTCGCACTGCAAGAGGCAAGCCCGGCCGATCCGGAACTCTGCCTGCGCCTTGGCTCGACGCTCTGCGGCCCGTTCAATGAGCAGGCTGCGCGCACACAGTTCGGCCCGGCCTTCGGTTCGGTCGAGTTGCAACGCACTATTGCCAACTCCAGCTACAACGCGCTGGAGATTTCTCTGAACCACCGCAGCCACGGATTGGAGATGCTGGCCAGCTACACCTACAGCAAATCCATCGACGAGTCCGCCGGACTATCCGAGCCAGTGAACCCGATCAACCCCTCCCTCAGCCGCGCTCTCTCTTCCTTCGACCTGCGCCACAACTTCGTCACCAGCTTCCACTACGGTCTGCCCAAGTTGAGGAACGGCAACCGGCTCAACCGGCTCGCCAATGGCTGGAGTCTAGCCGGAATCGCACGCTTCACCTCGGGATTGCCCATCACTCTGCTCAACAACAACGACACCTCGCTGCTGGGCACAATTCCCAATGGCATCAACAACAACGGCGTGGACACGCCAAACTGGAGTGGTCGCTCGCTGCAACTCAACCGCAATTTCCGCAAGGGCCAGCCCGTCTTCGACGCCAGTCAACTCACCCTCCCCGCGCTGGGCAGTATGGGCAATGCTCGGCGCCGCTTCTTCTCCGGCCCCGGCATGGAGAATCTCGACGCAACTCTCTCGCGCAAGTTCGTCATTGAAGACAGTCACATGCTCGAACTCCGCATCGAGGCATTCAATCTGCTCAATCACGCACAGTTCTTCGGAGCCGCTTCGGTCGAGGGCAATCTCTCCAGCGGTGATTTTGGCCAGGCGGTCAGCGCCGCTCCTCCGCGCCTTCTGCAATTAGCCCTGCGCTACCAGTTCTGATTACGGACGCTCACCACGGCTCTGTAGTTTGGCTTTTCCTCTTGCGTTATTCTTCCGCAGGCTCGGGCGCGCTAACTCTTTGCACCACGATCCATGCGTACTGCGCGGCTGAGATCGGGGCCAGCGCGGCGATAGAGCGCAGCAGAACCTCGCGCAGCAGAATCCCGTCCACTGAAGGCCAGACCTGCTGTACCAGAACCACGGTCAGGCCGAAGATCTGCACCAGCGTATTGAACTTGCCCAGCAGGCTGGGACGAAAGTCGCGCAGAGTTCCGGTGGCAAACAGCAACATGGCAATCAGCAGAATTCCTATGTCGCGGCTGAAGACCAGTACCGTGACGTAGAACGGCACCAGATTCATGTGCGTCAGAACGACGAAGAGCGTGCTGAGCAACAGCTTGTCGGCGATGGGGTCGAGATACTGGCCAAGCGTGGTGCGTTGCGAGAGCCAGCGCGCCAGCAGGCCGTCGAAGCCGTCGCTGAAGCCAGCCAGAATGAACAGCGCAAAGGCCATGCGGTATCGCCCGGCCAGAATCTCGATGATCAGGAACGGGATGATAAACAGCCGCATCAGCGTGAGCAGGTTGGGGGCGGCGCGAAACTGACGCAGAAGACTCATCGTAAGGACTTAGTAATCGTAGCCTATTCAAGGCCTGTGCTGCGCGCATGAGCAGAAAAAGCGTCTGGGGAGCACCAAAAATGCAAATATAGAGGAATCGCGTTTGCCCAATACAAGAGCTTCCATTACACTTGAATTACGCATTACAGGCGCGTAGCTCAGTTGGTTAGAGCGCTACCTTGACACGGTAGAGGTCAGGAGTTCGAGTCTCCTCGTGCCTACCATATCTTTCAATAAGATACGGTTATAAGGTTGAAAACATCAACCCGCGATCCAACCCGCGATAGGCTATTGAATAGCCTCAGACGCGGGTTTTGCCTTTTTGATCGCTTCCAAATACATCCCCTGAGCCGCCATCTGTGAGCTGTTTACGCGATGGCTGTAAATCTCCATCGTGGTCGCCAGCCGCTTGTGGCGGAGTGACTATCATCGTGATAAAAGGGGCAACATGTACATGTACAGATATTTTGTCGCCGGCACGGAGTCATGTGCTCCGGCTAGGGAATGTGCCCGTCTACAGATTCCAGACGCGGGACGGTAGCGCCTAAGGTGCGTGATGCAGATCAGCAGGTTATCGGTCGTCGACCAAGCGAGATCAATCGCGTTGCTGTTCTGTGCGACCGCAACCGTGGCGAGAGTCTGAACGTGATCGCAAAGGCGCACCGCGTCTCCCGCGCACCATCAGCCGTCTGCTCAAACAAGCGCAAGATGCTTAACCAGTATCTGTATAAAGAATGCTCGAAAGGGGGGCGTCAGGCACCCCCCTTAACTCGCTAAATCCAGATCGTGAATTTCGTGACTTTGCTGTCTCAGAAGGTATGGGTTATGGCCACAGGATTGATGCTCCATGAGAGATAGAAGCACACGGTGTTATGTGCGAAACGAAGCAACGTTCACACCACGCTTCAACTGTACGCACATGCAGGGGAGGACAGCCGAATGGCGGCAGTCAATACCTACATGGCGGAGTTTACGCAATTCGGGGATACGGCTCTGGGAATAAGCGGGTGGAGATGTTTCTATCACACGCCGCTAAGTTATTTAGGGTCTTTAGAAGGTGGTGGCCAGAGACGGGATTGAACCGCCGACGCCGGCCTTTTCAGGGCCGCGCTCTACCACTGAGCTATCTGGCCTTGGCAGTGCATAACGCCTGAATCGGGACAGCCAAGTACTCCCGGGCGATTGCTGGAACAGGATCGCTCGGAAGATCCGGCGGGCTCAAGCAGTTTTTTTAGTATAGCAATCCTTGCGGACTTCGCCAAACCCAAGTCGCATCAATGCAGAAAAAACCTAAAATACGGGAATTCTTCACTTCGCAAGAATGACCTAGTCTGGAGTTGTTCAACAAAATGTTCTGGTTTCTCCCGTAGCCCGATCTTGAAATTTTCTTTATCCGTGGATGATGTAGGGGAGTATTCCTGTGTCCGGGACGTGCGGTGCTGTGACTGGAGTCACCGACCGCGCGGAGGATCCGCCGATAATCTAAATTTGGGTTCCTCTGAATGAGGCGCGGGTCGGCAAGTGAATCTCCCGCAGAGATCAAACAATCCACAACTTGAAAGTGAGCGATTACCATGGCGTATGTAGTTACCGATGCGTGTGAAAAAGATTTCTTTTGTACAACGGAGTGCGCCACCTCGGCGATCCATCCGACCAGCGACGAGGCGGCTGCACGAACTGTCTCGCAGGTCTACATTAACCCCGACGAGTGCATCGACTGCGGAAGCTGCGTTGCCATCTGCCCGGCCAACGCCATCTTCTCCATCGACGAGCTTCCCCCCGAGAAGGCAGACGCAGCAGAGAAGAACGCAGCCTACTTCCAGTAGTTTCGGTCTATCGGGGCCTTCAGGCTTCGTACGACCTGAAAATTATCGCAACGGCCCACTGTCTTCAGTAGGCCGTTGCGATTTGTCGTTCTGGGCAGGGAATAACTTCTCAGTGGCAGGATGGCTCGTCCTGAAACTGTTTGGTCGCCGCCATGGAGGTCAGTCCGCGCGCACAGGCCTGAATCTTCTGATCCAGAGGATTGCTCTCGAACGAATCGGGAGGAATGTAGCTGGAATCTGTGTGCATCGCCAGAAATTGATCGCTCATCTGTTGCATGTTGGCAAACTCATTGCGCAGCAGCCCCGTGGCGCTGCGGTCTGGATCGGTGGTTGCTGCGGCAATCGCCAGATGCAGCTTACTCTCGGCCGAGCGGCGTAGTCCTCCAACCAAGCCTTCAGTGACGGGCTTATTGCTCTGAACGGCGATGACGATGGCGGCTCGCCACTCGTGAATTGCGGTCAGATCCTCGATCTCTGCACGGAGATAGGCTTCGGAGATCTGTGGCGGCTTGATCGGCTGGAGCGCCGCCTGCTCCGGCGCACCCGTCGCGCCGGGCAGGGTCAGGATGGTCTGATTGCCTTCAAACCGGATCGATCCGTGAACAATTCGCGCCAGCGATTCGATGTCCACGTAAGACTTCCCGTTGATTCGTAGCAGCGGCGCATGGTCGGACTGGCCAGCGATAACCAGAGTTTCAGCCTGCTGCGGAGCCTGCGCCGCGACGGCAACGGGTAGCGCCAGCAGAACAGCCAGACTCATCAGTGAACGTATGGATGGATCGCGCATGAGGTGCTCCTTGTGCCATCGATTGTAAGCCTTGTCGTTGGATGCCAGCGGCTTACTTCAGGTCAGCCTGATTCAATTTCTGAAGACCGCTACAAATCGGCAAGTCAGCTACAGAGGTTAGATTCAGCGCGCAGAGGGGCAGCCCGTGAGGAATCTTTGTTTATGTTGCCGGAGTCTCCTGCTCCAGATGCTAGACTCTATACCGTCTGCTCCTCCACTCAGGTAACGGTCGCCAAACTATGCTCTTCAAAGCTCGCAGCGCCGCCGTCTACGGCATTGACGCACACATTATCGACGTTGAGGTCGACTTCTCCGGCGTAGTGATGGACAAGGAGATCTTCAACACGGTCGGCCTTCCCGACGCCGCCGTGCGCGAGTCGCGCGACCGCGTTCGCTCAGCGATCAAGAACTCCGGCTTCGACATTCCGCCGACGCGCATCACCATCAACCTTGCGCCTGCCGACATCAAGAAGGAAGGCTCCGGCTTCGATCTGCCCATCGCCATTGGAATCCTCGGAGCTTATGGAGCGCTGCACAATAAGGACATCTCGAACTTTCTGCTGGTTGGCGAGTTGGGCCTCGACGGCACTTTGCGCGCCGTACAGGGAATGCTTCCCATCGCCATTGCCGCTCGCGAAAAAGGCATCAAGAACCTTGTGATTCCCGCCTCGAACGCGCGCGAGGCAGCCGTGGTCGAGGGCGTCGACGTCTATCCCGTACATAGCCTCAGTGAGGTGCGCGAGCTACTCAACTCTGCCTCGCTCGGCGCAATCACGGCGATCCCGCTGCGCGTCGAGGCCGCCAGCCTGCTCGATGAGTTGGAGCACTTTCCCTACGACTTTAAGGACGTACGCGGTCAGCAGGTGGCCAAGCGCGCGCTTGAGGTAGCCGCCGCTGGTGGACACAATATTTTGATGATCGGGCCTCCCGGTTCGGGCAAGACGATGCTGGCCAAGCGTCTGCCCTCGATCCTGGCGCCGCTGCGTTTTGAAGAGGCGCTGGAGACGACCAAGATTCACTCCGTCGCTGGCGTTCTCGACTCCGATCGCGGTCTGGTGACGCACCGCCCGTTTCGCTCGCCGCACCACACTATCTCGGACGCGGGGCTGATCGGGGGCGGCATGATTCCTCGTCCCGGCGAGGTCTCGCTGGCGCATAACGGCCTGCTCTTTCTGGACGAGCTGCCGGAGTTTCCGCGCAATGTTCTGGAGGTTCTGCGCCAGCCGCTCGAAGACGGCATGGTGACGATCTCCCGCGCGGCCATGTCGCTCAGCTTTCCGGCGCGCTTCATGCTGGCCGCGGCGATGAATCCCTGTCCCTGCGGCTATTTCAACGACAAATCGCGCGAGTGCATGTGTACTCCGCCGATGATCCAGCGCTATGTCAGCAAGGTAAGCGGACCCTTGCTCGACCGCATCGACATTCACATTGAGGTTCCCGCGGTGCAGTATAAGGAACTGCGCGGAGGATCCGCCGCCGAGGGGTCGTCCGAGATTCGTACCCGCGTTCTGGCCGCGCGCGAGCGGCAACACGCTCGCTTCGCCCTGCCGCTCCACGGCGAACCGGAGCGCACGAAAGGATCGCCACGCGCTGCCTCGAAACCCATCTTCTCCAACTCGCAGATGAATACTCAGCAGATTCGCACGCATTGCGAGCTGAACTCCGACGCAGAGCGGTTGCTGGAGCGCGCCATGCAGCAGCAGGGTCTCAGCGCACGAGCCCACGACCGGATCCTGAAGGTTGCCCGCACCATCGCCGACCTGGGGGGCGAGCAGGATATTGCCGTCAAGCACATCGCCGAGGCGATCCAGTACCGCACCCTCGATCGCAGCTACTGGGCCTGAAAGTCGTTGGGGAATGCAACCGTCAAGCTGCATTGACGGCGGCGGGCTGAGGTCGAGGAATTGCTGCGCATCCGAGGTCTGTAGATGAGAAGATGGATGGGGCGGGCCGATGCGCAATCGAGTAGAGAGACTGAGGGTGTGGCTGATAGGGAGCGCAGGCTTCCTGCTGCTGGTGATCGCTGCGTTCATCGGCACGGCGCACTATCTGCGGCATCACCGATTGACTCTTCCGAAGCGGCTTGGCGCGAACATCGTGCGCGAGGCAAACGGATATACCTACTCGCAGTCGGTGCAGGGCCGGACGGTGTTTACTCTGCATGCATCCAAGGCGGTCGAGCATTCCGACGGCAAGGTTGCGCTGCACGATGTGTCGATTACGCTGTATGGGGCGAATCAGGATCGCAATGACCGCATCTACGGCGACGAGTTTGAATACGATCAGAAGGCTGGAGTGGTGCGCGCGACCGGGCTGGTTCACATCGACCTACAGGCATCCGATGTGAAGGGTGGGCAGCAGGTTGTGAGCGGGCTGGCGGACGGCAAGGCTGCGGGAGTGAAGGCTGTGGACAGCGCTCTGTCTGCGGGAGGCGCTGGCGGCGCAAAGAACTCCTCTGCCGCCGATGCCAACAAAGTAATGCATGTGACTACCAGCGGGCTGGTGTACCTGAAGGATCTGGGCGTGGCGGCGACCAGCGAGCCGCTGGAGTTCCAGATGGGCGCGATGACCGGCCATGCGACGGGCGCGGACTACAGCCGGGATACGGGAGTGCTGATGCTGCACTCGGCGGTGAGCATGAGCGGGATGGAGGGCAAGCAGCCCATGGAGGTGACGGCCTCGACCGCGACGCTGGACAATCGCAACCAGCAGACGTTTCTGACTCATGCGCGGTACGTCTCTAAAGGGCGGAATGGCTCCAAGGATCAGACGGTGGAGGCTCAGCAGGCGACCCTGCATACGCGGCGCAACGGAGGCGTGGAGCGGGTGGAGGCGCAGGGCAATGTGACGATGACGGCTAATGGCGCGACGGTGGTCTCGCAGCGCGCCGACGTTGCGCTGAACGCGAAGAGCAAGCCGCAGCGCGCCGTGCTGACTGGCGGCGTTCTCTACACATCTGACCAGCCGCTACGCCAGATGAGAGGGCAGGCCGATGCGGCGACGATCCTCTTCGACGCGCAGGGGCAGGCGACGCACACGGAGTTTCTGGGCGCGGTTCATGTGACGGAGCGGACGCGGGCTACGGTTGCGGAGCGCGAGCCGTGGAGTACGCGCGATCTTACGGCGGCAAAGGTGGAGTCTGCGCTGGCTCGGGTTGGCGCGGGCAGGACGCAGTTGCGCGACGCGGAGGCGGTGGGTAGTGCGCGTCTGGTGGTGGTCAATAATGGGACTCTGGCCAGCGCTCACGGGGCGGGTTCGACGGAGATTGCGGCTGACGACCTGAAGGCGCATCTGCTCGCTGGCAACGACGCACGACAGACGCTGCGGCTGGACACGGTTGCGGGACGCGGGCATACGACGCTGCATCAGAAGAGCGCGCAGGGAATCGAGCAGAGCAGTTCGGGGGATTCGCTGGACGCAAAGTTTCGCGTGGGGCTGAAGCCGCGCGCGGGCAAGGCTCTCGTCGCTGCGGGGAGCGAGAAACCGGCTGGGATTGCACTGGGTGCGGGAGCCGATGAGTTGTGGAGTGCTGTGCAGCAGGGGAATGTGTCGATGATGCGACGCGCTCCGGCGAAGATTTGGGGCCAGTCTGGAGCTAAGAGCGGGGCTGGAGTGGCTGCAAAGTCCGCCGCGCCGCAGGTTGGAGTTGCCGCGAAGACGAAGGAGGAGGTCGAGCGGGCTACGGCGGATCGGGCGGCGTATGACGGCGATCTGGATCGCGTGACGCTAAGCGGCGCGGTGCAGCTAAGCGATGCGGAAAGCGTTCTGTGGGCTAATCAGGTGACGCTGGATCGCGCAACCGGCGACGCTCACGCACTGGGCGCGGTCAAGGGAATCTATGCGCAGGAGGCTTCGGCACCGGCTGCTGGGGAGCGCGGTGCGGCAGTCGGGAGTGGAAGTATGACGGGGCATGGTTCGGCGCAGAGTCAGAACACTGCGGCTGAGCCGACGCATGTTCTCGCCGAACGGGCCGAGATGAATCATGCGTGGGGGATTGCGACTTTCTACGGCAAGCCGGCGCGACTGTGGCAGGGAGGCTCGCAGGTGCAGGCTCCGGTGATCGAACTTGCGCGCGTCGAGCAGCGGTTGACGGCGCACGGTGAGAGCGCGGCGGGCGGCAGTGCGCAGGTACATACGATTCTGGTTGGGAGTGCGAGCGATTCGCCGGGCGCAGCAAAGACTGGCGCGGAGAAGGCCGGGAGTGCGAAGGCGGGGGCAAGCAAGGCGGGAGCGCGGCTGCCTGGGGTGATGCGCATCGCAAGCGGTGGGCTGGTCTACTCGGGGAGTCTGCGTCAGGCGGTGTTTACTGGGGGAGTGCGGACGGAGTCGGTTGATGGAACGGTTCGCGCGAATGAGGCTACGGTCTATCTGCGGCAGCCGGCGACGAAGACTGCCGCGAGTGGTACGACGGCCAGAGGCAACAGCGCAGAGCCTGAAACGGCGGCGGTTCCTTCGCTTGCGGGGGGAGTTGAGCGCATGGTGGCGACCGGGCAGATCGAGATGGAACAGCCGGGACGCAAGGCTACCGGAGCGCAACTGATCTATACGGCGAGCGATCAGCTCTTTGTGCTGACGGGAGATCGCAAGGCTCAGCCGTGTCTGATTGATGCCGAGCGGGGGACGATTACGGGCGCGGTCTTGCGGTTCCACACCGGCGATGATAGCGTCGTGGTTTCCAGCGTGGAGTCCGGCGCGCCGAGTTCTGCAACAACGCAGCGGGTTCACACCGAGACCAGAGTGGGCAAGGATATGACGACCGAGAAGGGGAAGAATTGAGCGCGATACGAACGCTGGAGACCGAAGAGATTGGCAAGACCTACGCCGGACGGCAGGTGGTGCGCGGCGTCAGTGTGCAGATTGAACAGGGCGAGGTGGTGGGGCTGCTGGGGCCGAATGGCGCGGGCAAGACGACCAGCTTCTACATGATCGTCGGACTGGTGCGTCCAGATACGGGGCGGGTTCTGGTGGATGGCGAAGACATTACCCGTCTGCCAATGTATCTGCGCGCGCGCGAGTACGGCATCAGCTACCTGCCGCAGGAGCCTTCGATCTTTCGCCGGTTGACGGTGGAGGACAATATTCTGGCGGTGTTGGAGGCGCAGTCGCTGAGCCGGGAGAGTCGGCGAACGCGCACTGAGAGGCTGATTGAGCAGTTGAGTCTGGGCCATGTGCGCATGACGATGGGCTATGCCCTGAGCGGCGGCGAGCGGCGACGAGTGGAGATTGCGCGCTGTCTGGCCATCGAGCCGGCCTTCATTCTGCTCGACGAGCCGTTTTCCGGGATTGACCCGATTGCGGTGCTGGAGCTGCAGGAGATTATCTTCGGGCTGAAGAAGAATGGGATCGGGGTTCTGATTACCGATCACAATGTGCGCGAGACGCTGTCTGTGACCGATCGCGCGTACATCATCAATGAGGGCAAGATCTTTCGTGCAGGAACGCCGGGCGAGTTGGGGCGCGATCCCGAGGTGCGGAAGGTCTATCTGGGCGATAAGTTCTCGATGGACTAGACGTTTTCGGTCATGGGGTAGGTCGTCGTGGAATGAGTAAAAGCAGATTCCTTCGCTTCGCTACGGAATGACAAACAAATGGGTCTATAGCAGTTTCTGGAATGCTCTAAACGTTTTGCCAATGGTTAGAGCGTCGCATCGCCAGCAAAATACGGGGATTCTTCGCGACGCTCAGAATGACAATTCATTTCTGGTCGATAGCAATTCAGAAAGCATTGATGCTCCTCTGCAACAGAAGTGAAAGGCTTTGAATAATTTGGCTGTGCCTACGTCCTCATACGAAGCGGTTGCATCCAATGTGGTATTGTTTGCGACCGGTCGCTCTGCGATGCTGAGAGGATAGATATTCTCCTCTGCCGACCGGGAGTTTTACCGGCTGCACGAATCTTTGGCGGCGTGTAGACTGTGGCCACGCTACTCGATTTTTTGCAGACGGAGTTCAGGAAACAGAACGACGATTTAGACATCTTCGCGCGAGCCGTCGCGAAGCACTTGAGCAGGGTGAGGTAGAAGGATTGCTACAGCCGAATCTGAATTTGCGAGTCTCGCAGCGCCAGGTCCTGACCCCCGGGTTGGTACAGATGGTCAGTGTTCTGGCGCTGAACAAGCTCGAACTGAAGGAGATGATCAACACCGAGATGGTGGAGAATCCTGTGCTCGAAGAGATTGAGGATTCCTCGGTCTCGATCGAGGAGCTGGCGGGGCGCGAGGGGGATCGCGAGCGATCTGCCGAGGAGGTTGTGAGCACCAACGAGAGGGTGGAGAAGGACGCCAAGGATCCCTTCGACGAGATCGACTTTGGCAGCTACTTTCAGGATTATCTGGACCCGGGCTTCCGCACCTCGTCCAACTTTGAGGAGTACGACCGGCCCTCGTTCGAGAACTTTCTATCGCAGCCCAGCACGCTGACCGATCATCTGGAGTGGCAACTCGGCTCGATGTCGCTGACTCCCGAGGTGCGGCTGGCAGCCGATCTGGTGGTCGGCAATCTGAATCCCGATGGCTACCTGACGGCGACCGACGAGGAACTGATAGAGGCGCTGCTAGAGGAAGACCCCGCTACACCGACGAATGAAACTGTAAAGGCTGGGCTTGCCGTCGTTGAAGAGGCTGCAAGCGATGATCCTGCGCAGGACTTAGAGAAGAGTTCGCCTCGCTACGCTGCCGCGCTGAAGACGGTGCAGCAGGCCTGTGCGATCGTCAATAATCTGGATCCTCTGGGGGTTGGCGCGCGCGATCTGCGCGAGTGTCTGATGATCCAGATTGCGGCTCAGAGGCGCGAGGCGGTGCTGGTGCTGAAGCGTGCGCAGGCGCGGGCAATTCAGGAGGCGGCGGACGAGTCTGATCTGGCAGAGGAAACAGCTGCGCACTCTCATCTCCTTTCGCAGGGGCATGAGGCGAGTTATGGCGAAGTGTCTCGCAGTGTTGCAGGGAGCAATGGCGCGTCTCACAATGGCGTGGCGAGCGCTGCCGTGGACGATGATCTCTTCGAGGTGGCCATCCGTATCATTGCAAATCATCTGGCCCTGTTGCAGAAGAAGGATATGCGCGAGCTGACCCACAGTTGCGGATGCAGCGCGGAGCAGGTGCAGGCGGCGGTAGAACTGATCCGCACTCTCGATCCGCGCCCAGGACAGCGCTACAATGTGAGCGAGACGCGGCTGATCGAGCCCGATGTGGCCTTCGTCAAGCGCGACGGCGAGTACGTTGTGGTGATGAACGAGGAGGACATGCCAGCGCTGCGCCTGAGTCGCGCCTATCGCAAGATGTTGCGCGAGAAGCAGACGGAGAAGGACGTGCGCGAGTACGTTAAGGAGCGATACAAGTCGGCGATCCAGCTACTGCGCAACATCGAGCAGAGGAAGAACACGATTCTGCGAACCTGCGAGGTGATTGTGCGTCGTCAGACGGAGTTTCTGGAGAACGGCGAGCAGAGCCTGAAGCCAATGATGATCAAGGAGGTGGCCGAAGAGATTGGTGTCCATCCCTCGACCGTGAGCCGCGCCGTGGCCAACAAGTATGTCCACACGGCGCAAGGCGTCTACGAACTGCGCTACTTCTTTACCGAGGGAGTCAACGGGCCGGAGGGCGGCGACCTGCCGCTGGTGCTGCTCAAGCGGCGGGTGAAGAAGCTGATTGAGGACGAGGATCCGAGCAAGCCTTTGACCGACGACCATCTTGCGGCTGAGTTGCAGAGGCAGGGAATTCGCGTAACCCGCCGCACGGTGGCCAAGTATCGCGAAGATATGCAGATTCCCAGTACGCATCAGCGTCGGGTGCGTTGATAATTTACCGCATACGCTGCTACTATTCCGCATGCGTTGAGAGTATTGAACGCTGTTGAAGGCAACAGGTGGAGGAAGAAACAAAGATACATCCCGTAGAACGATGAAGCTGGAGATCTCCATTTGGAGAGTTCAGGCTGAAGGTAGTTAACCACGTTGAAAGAACTAGATGAGGTGAGCAAATGGTCATTGAGTACACGGGAAGACAGGTAGTCGTCACACAGAAGTACAAGGATCTTGCCGAAGCAGGGCTGAAGCGGGTCAAGAAGATCGTCGGCGAAGGGGCCAGCGCAAAGGTCATCCTGACCGTCGACAAGTACCGCATGATCGCCGATGTCACGGTGAAGCAGGGAAGCCAGAGCATGGTCGCCAACTGCGAGTCCGAAGAGATGACAACGGCTCTGCATGACGCTTTGGCCAAGCTGGAGCAGCAGGCGATCCGGCAGAATCAGCGGTCGTCCACGATTACGCGCCATCCGCGGGTGGGTGAGGCGGAAGTTGAGGTTTTGGAGGCCATCGAGGAAGAAGAACCAGAACTGACGTAGGAGCATGGATTCAGACCGGGCTGTTCCCTCTCGGGGCAGCTCGGCCTGGAATGTATTACGGGTGAATAGAAATTTTCTCTGAATGTGAAATATCCTTTGCTGCAAGGCAAACGCAAGGTCGTTTCATTCGGTCAGAGCGCTTTTACTAGAGCATCTTTACTCATAGTTAGAGGGTCGCGAAGCGAACGAAATGCGGGGATCCTTCACTTCGTTCAGGATGACAAGCCTTTAGTTCTCTATGGCAATAGTGAAAATGCGCTAACGATGTCGAGAATATCCTGCACAATGCCGACGCCGCCATGTATCTGGCCAAGGCTTGCCACAAATTTTCCGCCACAGTTACCTCTGTTGCAAACGTCTCCGAGGCGCCATGAGTCAGGATTCAATGGCGAAGATTATTCCGCGAGGTGCTAGGATTTCACCATGGCCCCGAAGCGCATTGTGAAGACGGTAAAGAAATCTGGCGAACAGAGCAGCCCCGCTGCAACCAAGTCCGCCTCAACCAAGCCCACTGCAATCAGGCCCGCCGCCACCAGCCATGCGGAGGACGGCAAACTGGTGATTCTGACAGGAATGTCGGGATCGGGCAAGGGCTCGGCGTTGAAGGCCTTCGAGGATCTTGGCTACTACTCGGTGGACAATCTTCCGCTGGAACTGGTTCCGCGCTTCGCCGATCTGGTCTGCCAGTCGACGGAGATTGAGCGCGCCGCGCTGGTGGTTGACGTGCGCGAGGGAATCCGGCTGGAACGTTTTCCGGCGATTCTGAAGAAGGTTCGCAAGATCCTGCCGACGCGGGTGGTCTTTCTGGAGGCCAGCGAGGACGCGCTGGTTCGCCGCTTCTCCGAGACCAGACGACCGCATCCGATGGGCCACGGAGTCTCTGTAGTGCATGGAATTCGCGCCGAGCGCAAACGGCTGGATCCGGTGCGCAACGTCGCCGACGTTGTGTTGGATACGACGAAGTTCAACGTGCATGAGCTGCGCGCGCATATCATTTCCCAGTTTGAACAGGGAGTTGGGGATCGCGAACTGACGATCTCGGCGACCAGCTTCGGCTTCAAGAACGGCGTACCGACCGACGCCGATCTGGTCTTCGACGTGCGCTTTCTGCCCAATCCGCACTTTGTGCCGGAGTATCGCAAGCTCACCGGGCGGCATCCCAAGGTGGCCAAGTATATTCGCCAGTTTCCCCAGACGCTGGAGTTTCTCGACAAGGCGACGGACATGCTGAAGTTCCTGCTGCCGCACTACATCGAAGAGGGCAAGAGCTACCTGACGGTTGCGTTTGGATGCACCGGAGGACAGCACCGCTCGGTCTTTATCGCCGAGGAGATGAAGAAACGGCTACAGGCAGAGGGCTATCGCGTAAAAACCAGCCACCGCGATATGCCGCGCTGAACCTCTCACTGTGACAGAATTGCAGGATTCCGTTTGCGCAACACAAAGTCGTCCACCTTGGCGGCCAGATGCTGGCGGCAGGGTGGACGACTCGGGATAAAGAGCCAGAGAAAAACTTAGGAGGCGCGGGCGACTTCCTGCAGACGGGCAGCCTTGCCGCGTAGTCCGCGCAGATAGAAGAGCTTGGAGCGGCGAACCTCGTAGGAGCGCAGCTTCTCGACCTTGTCGATGACCTTGGAGTTGTACGGGAAGATGCGCTCGACGCCCTGGCCGAAGCTCATCTTACGCACGGTAAAGGTTCCCTGCGGTCCCTTGCGTGATGCGATAACCATACCCTCAAAGGCCTGGAGACGCTCTTTTTCGCCTTCGCGGATCTTGACCTGAACGCGTACGGTGTCGCCGGGGGCGAAGGAGGGGTGGTCGGTCCGCTCAAGTTTGGCGGCCAGCTTCTGCATAATCGGATGAATAGACATAGGTGATTTCCTGTTCAAGACTCGAATTCCTAGTTTACACGAAAACGGGCGAAGATGGGGCCTCCAACCCCAGAGGTGGAGCATTTGCGTTTGTGAGGCTTGCTCGCGCGGTTGGAGTGGGGTAGCTTCGTAGGTATGCAGAAGTTTTGTCATCGATGTGGGTGCGAGTTGCCGGAGGACAGCGGCGAGTCGCCGTTCTGTCCGCAGTGCGGTGCTCCGCAGCTGAGTCTGGCTCTGGAGAATCAGTCGGTTGAGACGGGTGGAGAGCAGCCGAGCGTTGCTATCAGCGCGTCTGGCGAGGCCAGCACGGGCGCTGTGCCGCCGCCGAATCCGCGACGCGTGGAGTGGAAGACGGCGATTCGCTGCGCTCTTGCGGTCTCTGCGGTGGGCGCGCTGCTCGGTGTGGCGTCGATTCGCGTCGATCTGCTGTTTCTTCCCTGCTTGCTGTGGATCATGAGCGCACCGCTGATTGCGCTGAGCTTCTACAAGATGCGCAAGCCTGCGGCGTGGATCGACGTGCGCGTGGGAGCGCGCATCGGCGTGGTGGTGGGTCTGTGTACGGCGCTGGAACTGTGCGTCGCGCTGGCCGGGGCGGGGCTTGTGGCGCGATTCGCGCTGCACTCGATGGCTGGCTTCGACGCGAATCTTACGATGCTCTTTCAGCAGGTCGCTCAGCGGTCGGCTTCGTCGATGTCTCCCGACAAGTTGCAGCTATTAGGCACCCCGGAGTTTCGCGCCGGAATCGTGCTCTTCTACTTCGCCTTCGGCTCGGCGATTGTGATGCTGTTCTCCGTGCTGGGCGGAGCGTTTGCCGGACTACAGCGTAAAACGCGCTGACCGACTCTGCTCTCCTGAGTATTGCTTCGCCACCCTCTGGGGGCTTGACATGCTATTTTGCTGGGAAATTCGCAAAAAAATATTGCTGGGGCGGGGCTTGGCGGCAACCCACCCTCGCTAGAAAAAGTGAGGATGGGGCACCCAATTTCTGTGGCAGGATCAAAATTTCAAAAACTTTGGGTGGGCCACCCGCCAATATTTAAGTACTTTTTGTAGGACACCCGCCGAACCCCATTCATCGCTATGAGGTTGCAATGGATCGGGCATCCGAAAGGATGATGGATGCCCCGTCTACTGGAGTGTCAAGGTTCCGCTGTCGTAATCATCAGCACAAGTATTTATGGAACCGTAAAGGTGGTTCACGGCGATGGTCTTTGTATCTTGTGAAAGTGTGCCCGACAGAATAATGGTCGTGGTGGGACTGTTGGTCGGGACAAGGCCCATGACGAGTTGGTTTCCGCGAAGGCCCCCGGGGCTCAGCACCGTGGCTGAGGTGAAGCAGGACGAGCCGGTGAAATTTGCCGATCCGTTGACCTCCAGATCGCCCACTGAATTAGGGCTGGAGGTCTGGTTGAGGATCGTGGCGATGCCGATTGTGTTGCCGGTGGCCAAAGACTTGACCGTTCCTGAATATGTCCCGTTAAGTGTGCCTATTGTGTTCCCGGAGATAGTGCCTTGATCAATCCAGGTACCAGCGGGAGATGTGGTGACCAACGTGATGGAGTATGTTCCGCTGAGCGTGGTGTCGTCGGTGGAGCTTGCTGTAATGGAGAATGCCGCGCCGGGGCTGGAAGGTACGGAATTTAGCACGATATTGCCACTCGTATCGACGGTTCCTGCGAGTTCGTGAGCAATGACCCCGAATGGAAAGGCGCAAGGAAGTCCCGAGGGCATGACGCACATTGGGAAGGCTTCTGATCTCCGATTTATACCGGAGACGTTGCTTCCCGTTTGCGTGAGATAGATTCCGTAAGTTGCAGATCCACCTGCGGCCCCCCCACCCGTGGTAGAGGTGAGCGTCAACTGTCAATTGCCGGTGACGCCGATGTGGACTGGCGTGGAACTGGATAAAGCGCTTGAGCCACAGCCGGCGAGACAGATTACAACAGCCAGAATTGCGAGTGAATAGTGTTTCATGAGGAGACCTCCTCAGAGTATTTCTCGTCGCCTTGATGATATTCCGGGTGTGAGCCGGCGCGGATTATTCTGGGGGGAGGGCGGTTAGGAAAAGCAGATTCCTCCGCTTCGCTGCGGAATGACAAACAAAGACGAGAAGCAGATTCCCTTCGGGAATGACAAGCAAATGGGCAAAGAG
>Ga0302267_10000469_pt1 | contig 54397 bp, 46 predicted proteins | sample III_Bog_E1_3_FD_194555 | JGI IMG/M metagenome (GOLD analysis project Ga0302267, IMG submission 194555) | Peat permafrost microbial communities from Stordalen Mire near Abisko, Sweden - III_Bog_E1_3 | ecosystem: Environmental > Terrestrial > Soil > Wetlands > Peat | place: Sweden: Abisko...
CGCCCACGAGGACATCCAGGAACGTCTGCGTGCGGCACTCGCCAACGAAGAGCTGCCGGCCGAGACCCGGGTGCGGATGGCGTGCGCCATCGGCGCCGTCGTCGGGGCGCTCGAGTTCTCGGGTGACGTGTTCGCCTCGATCCCGACCGAGCAGTTCGCCGACATGCTGCGGGGCGTGGTGGGAACGCTGCTTCCGGTGCCGACGGACGGGTGAGCACCGGCACGCCGGCCGCCTACCCGCTCAGCTCAGCTCAGTGGAACGTCCTCCCGGGCCCGCGCCTTCGCGTCGGACTGGGGCAGCGCCGCCTGGATCCGGGCCAGCATCTTGTCGGTCAGCTGGCCCAGCTCCCGCTTCTCCTCCTGGTCCAGACCCCCGAAGAAGAGGTCCTGGACCGTCCGGACATGTCCGGGTGACGACTGGTCGAGCGCAGCCGAGCCGGCGGGGGTCACGGCGACGAAGTTGCCTCGTCCATCGTCGTCGCACGCGATCCGGACGACCAGGCCGCGTGACTCCATACGCTTCACGTGGTGGGACAGACGGCTCCGCTCCCAGTGGATGGCCCGGGCCAGCGCGCTGATCCTCAGCCGACCCCGGGGGGCCTCCGACAGCTGCACCAGGACGTCGTAGTCCTGGAGCGTCAGGTCCGACTCCGCCTGGAGCTGGCGGTTCAAGGCACCGGGCAGTTCGGTGCTGAGGCGCAGCCAGGACAGCCACGTGACCATGTCTTCCTCGTCGAGCCAGTGGATGGGGTCCGTCATCGGATCCAGTGTAGCCAAGTGATTGACGTATCACGCAGTTGTCGTATACTAGGTGACACATCACTGATCTTGCTGGAAACGAGCCAGCGGACGTCACATCGAACTGACCGAGAGGAGCGGACGTGACCACGACACTGACCAACGACACGGATGCGGCCCGCTACGAGCTCCGCATCGACGGCGCACTGGCGGCAATCGAGACGTACACGCTCGAGCCCGGGGTGATCTCGTTCAACCACACCGAGGCGCTCGAGGGATTCGAAGGAACGGGTGCCGCCCGGCAGTTGACGGAGGGCATCCTCGACGACGCCCGGGCCCGCCGCCTGGCCGTCCTCCCGTACTGCCCGTATGTCGCCTCGTTCATCGGCAGGCATCCCGACACCTACCTCGACCTCGTCCCGGCCGATCGCCGCGCCGAGTTCGGCCTCTGACCGTCCCTCGACCTACGTCCTGATCGCACGCACCCAAAGGAGCGCACCATGCCAGCACCCACCGCAGACACCCTGACCCTCCCCCGCATGACCCCGTCACCGGACGCCAGGCCCCGCAGCGTCAAGTCGTTGACATCGGCACCCGTCGGCCTCGAAGGCGAGGGGTTCCCGGTCCGGCGAGCGTTCGCCGGCGTCACCACGACGGACCTCGACCCCTTCGTCCACATGGACCAGATGGGAGAGGTCGACTATGCCGCCGGCGAGCCCAAGGGTACGCCGTGGCACCCGCACCGCGGCTTCGAGACCTTCACCTACCTCATCGACGGCCGGTTCATCCACGAGGACTCGAACCACGGTGGGGGGACCATCCTGGATGGTGGCACCCAGTACATGACGGCGGGTGACGGCATTCTCCACATCGAAACGCCTCCCGCCGACCTGGTGGAGTCCGGCGGGCTGTTCCACGGAGTGCAGCTGTGGATCAACCTGCCCATAGCGAAGAAGCGCATCGCCCCTCAGTACCAGGACCTCCAGGGCTCGGACTCCGCCATGGTCACGACGTCCGACGGCGGCACGCTCGTGCGCATCCTGGCCGGTGCGATCGACGGCCACCAGGGACCTGGGATCTCCCACACCCCCCTGGCCATCGCGCACGTGACCGTCGCCCCGGGCGCCCGGGCGGACATCCCGTGGCGCACCGACTTCAACGCCCTCGCCTACGTCCTGGCAGGCTCCGGCACCGTCGGTGCCGACGGCCGCCCCATCCACACCGGTCAACTGGCGGTGCTCGTCGACGGCGACACGGTCCGCCTCGAGGCCGACGCGACGCAGGACTCGCGCACCGAGAACCTCGAGGTGTTCCTGATCGGCGGCGTGCCACTGCGGGAGCCGGTGGTCCAGTACGGACCGTTCGTGATGAGCACGGACGCCGAGATCCGCGAGGCCTTCGAGGACTACCAGCGTGGTCGTCTGGGCACCGTGCCGGCCGGAGCCATCCAGCCGCACCGCGCCGGGCACCCGAAGGCGGGGGCGTGACCGGTGGTCGATAGGCTCGACGACGTGCGAGACCCTGTGCTGCGGACCGTCGCCCTCGGCACGCAGTGGGTGACGGTGGACCCGTTCCTGTTCTGCGTCCACCACCTCGACCGCTATCCGGAGGCCAACGAGCACCTGGGTCCGGACGCCGACCTCGAGGCCCGCGACCTGGGCATGGACTTCTCGGGAAGTGACGGGTGGAGTATGTATCACGGCAGTGTCGTCCCGGGGTTCCCGCAGCACCCGCACCGGGGCTTCGAGACGGTGACGTTCGTGCGCCAGGGTCTCATCGACCACTCGGACTCCCTGGGTGCCACGGCGCGGTTCGGCCGAGGCGACGTGCAGTGGCTCACCGCGGGTGCGGGCATCGTCCACTGTGAGATGTTCCCCCTGCTCGACCGCAGCGGACCGAACACGACCGAGCTGTTCCAGATCTGGCTCAACCTGCCGGCCGCGGACAAGATGGTCGACCCGTACTTCACGATGCAGTGGAGCGAGGACATCCCACGGCTGACCCGTCACGACGACGAGGGGCGCCGGGGTGAGCTGACCGTGATCGCGGGTCGGATCGAGGGCGCCGAGCCGCTCACGCCGCCGCCCGACTCCTACGGCTCACGTCCCGGATCCGACCTCGCCATCTGGCACCTCGTGCTCGACCCGTTCGCCAGCTGGACGCTCCCCCCGGCCGCGTCGGCTGAGACGGTCCGGACCCTCTACGTGTTCGAGGGGTCGATGTCGGTGGGGGAGCACGAGGTCACGGCATCGACCGGGGTCGTCGTCCGCCCCGACGAACCCGTGACGGTGTCGGGCGGATCACCCGGGGCGGAGGTGCTCGTCCTGCAGGGTCGTCCCATCGGCGAGCCGGTAGCGCAGTACGGCCCCTTCGTCCTGAACGACCGGGACGGCATCGAGCGTGCCATCACGGACTACCAGACGACGGGCTTCGGGGGTTGGCCGTGGCCGACCGATGATCCCGTGCAACCGCGCGACGCCGGGCGGTTCGCCCGACACGCCGACGGACGGGTCGAGGAGCGCGGCTAGGCGTTCGACGGGTCGGCGTCGCGTCAGATGCGGACGGTGGAGGCAGTCGCAGCCACTCCGCCGGGATGTGGGGTGGTCAGTCCGTCGCCACACAGGCGAGGATCTGTGCGCTGTCGCGGATGTTCCGGACGCGGTCGATGATCCCGAAGGACACGTCGAAACCGTGGAGCCATTCGTAGTTGTCCACCGTGGTCCAGTGGAACAGCCCCCGCACGTCGATGCCGCGTCCGATGGCGTCGTGGACCACGGCCAGGCCCTGTTCGAGGTAGGCCGACCGCGCGGCGTCATCGTCGGTACCGATGCCGTACTCGGCGACGAGGACCGGTACGTCGGGCAGCTCCTGGCGGATCCTGTCGAGCACGAGGTCGAGACCGTCGGCCCAGATGCCGTAGCCGAGAGGTGAGCGCGGCGCGACGGGTGGATGGACGTTGAGCCGTCCGGCGCGGACGCCCATGGTGCCGGAGTACGGGAACCCCATCATGTCCACGAACCCGACCAGGTCGGGCCGCTCGACCGGGTCGCGGCCGGGGACGGTCAGGACGCCGTCGCGGAAGAGTCCGATCCAGGGGGCCCAGTAGAAGTCGACGAGGAACCCGCCGGAGGCCAGGAACCGAGGGGGGAGCGTGAAGTGGTGGAGGCTCACCCAGGGCGAGATCCCGGGATCGCGGGCGGCCGAGAGCACGTCACGGTAGTGCCGCACGGCGGCCCGGTCGTGGTTGCCCGGCCCGGCCTCGAGGCGGGCCCACTCGAGCGACAGGCGGTGGTGGACCAGCCCGAGGTCGGCGAGCAGGGCGAAGTCCTCCGCATACCGGGTGGCGAACCCGTTGCCCTCACCCGAGAGGGGAGCGCGGCCCGACCGCTCCCAGTCCCACCGGTCCGAGGCGGGTGCGGCGCCCTCGCACTGGGTCGACGACGCACCGGTGCCCCACGGGAATCCCTAGGGCCATCGCATGGGGATGAGTATGGCAAGCAGGCGGAGTCGGCGCCCACCGGACAGTCGGTGTGCAACAGGTGGTTCCGATAACGTGCAGCCGTCGGCAACTGGGTCGTCCAACCGTCCTCCGGGGCATCTGGCGGCGCACGACTGGGGGGGGGACGGATGACTACTCGTACGAAGCTGGCGCGGTCCGTGGGCGTCGTGTCGGTGGCCATCGGCTGCCTGCTGGCGAGCATGGCGGCGGGGGTGTCCGCTGCATCCGCCGCCCCGGCGGCCAAGGCGCCGCTTCCGCACTACGAATTGGCGCTCGGGGACTGGCTCGCCACGGGTATCGGCGCCAGCTCGGGAGCCGCCGACTACGTGAACCTGGTCGCGGTGCACGAGGCGACCAGGTACCCGAACCTGCAGGTCGTCGACCTGGGGTGCGGGGGAGCGACGACGGTGTCGATGGCCGACGGCCCGGGCTGTTCGTACACGACGGGTACGCAGCTCGGCGATGCCGTCGCCTTCCTGCGGGCACATCCGCGCCAGGTGGCCTTCGTGACGATCGACATCGGGGCCGACGACGTCGCAGCGTGCCAGACGTCCAGCGGGCTCGACGCCACATGCGCAGCGGGAGCGAACAGCCAGATCTCAGACGAACTCCCCCGGGAGTTGGCCGCACTGGAGGCGGCCGGTCCCGGGGTGCCCATCGTCGGCATGAACTACTACGACCCGTTCCTGGCCTCATGGTTGACGGGGGCCGCCGGGCAGGCCGCCGCCACCCAGAGCATCACCAGCACGGACCAGCTGAATACCCTGCTCGGCCAGATCTACGCAGCAGCCGGCGCTTCGACGGCCGACCCGTCCTCGCTCTTCGAGACGGATGACACCGATCCGGTCGGCACCTATGACGGCGCCAACGTGCCCCAGGATGTGGCGACGGTGTGCCAGTGGACCGACGCGTGCACGTCGCCGGGGAGCATCCAACCGGACGACCAGGGCTATGCGGAGCTGGCGACGGCGTTCGAACAGGCCATCGACAGCGTGTCCGTGAACTCGACGGGACTGCCACCAGGGTCGGTCAAGGCGCCGTACTCGGCCGTGGTGACGGCGACAGGTGGGTATGCGCCGTACAAGTGGTCCGTCGTCAGCGGTGCGCTTCCCACCGGACTCCATCTGAAGTCGTCCACCGGGACGATCTCGGGTACGCCGAAGGTGTCCGGGATCTCCACGTTCACCGTGCAGGCGGTCGGAGCCAAGAGCAAATTGCAGCCGGCGACACCGGCCTCGGGGACGGCGACCCTGTCGTTGCAGGTGCTCGCAGCACCGCCGGGAATGCCCACCTCCGGCCTCTACGCGACCCCGCAGTACAGCGCCAGCCAGGTCACCGAGTACACGGTGCAGTACTCGTCGGCGCCGAACGCGGACGGTGTGGTTGCACCGCTCCTCATGGACATCTTCGTGCCGCCGGATGCCGCCACGGCCCCACGACCGACGATCATCGAGATCCACGGTGGTGCATTCGTCGGTGGTAGCCGCACCGACGAGGACGGGGACGCGCAGCTGTGCGCCGAGTACGGCTACGTCGGAGTGGCGATCGACTACCGGCTGGCCGCCCTAGTCAATGCCGGCAATGCCAATGCACCGGTCCTGGCCGCCGCGGCCACCCTCGATGCGCAGCAGTCCGTGCGGTTCCTCAAGGCCAACGCCGCCACCTACGGGGTCGACCCGGCACGCGTCGCCGTACTGGGCAACTCCGCAGGCGGCGCGCTCGCCCTGGCCAGCGCGGTGGGGGCCGACATCCCCTCCACCGGGCCGCTCTCCGATTTCTCGCCCTCGGTCGCGGCCGCCGTCTCGACGGGCGCCTTCCTCACCCCCGCCCTTCCCGAGCTGACGCTCACGGACACCGAGGCGCCGTCGCTGATGTTCATGTACGCCTACGACACCGCCAGTCACATCACCGCGGCCTACGCGTTCGAGACGTGCGATGCCCTCCGGGTGGCGGGCGACGCCTGTTACGAGGTCGTGCAGTCCGGTACCGGGCACACGACGTCGCTCAGTGTCGGGGGGCAGTGGTGGACGAGCGTGCTCGGTCCGTTCCTCTGGGACCAACTCCGGTTGTCGACCGCCTCCCACTGAACCTCGCCGGGAGGATCACCGGAAGGCGCAGCAGGCGCGGGAAGGTCCGCAGGGCGCCGGTCAGCCGCGCAGCCGGCGTTCGAACTCCTGGTTGTCGAAGAGCGCCCTCGAGTCGATCGGGTCACCGTCGAGCCAGGCGGCAGGAGTCCCCTGCGGGTCCTGCGCCTGGAAGAGCGACTCACGTCCCAGCACCCACCGCTCGTATCTGGTCTCGTGGACTCCCCCGGTGAAGTCCGTGCCGGTCAGTCCGACCCGTGCACCGAGCTCCAGGAGGTCCTGTGTCGTGAATCCGCCGGTTCCTTCCGGCGGCTGTGCCGCGAAGAGTGCCCGGCGAAGTTCGTCGAACCGGCCGGCCTCTGCGGCCAGCGCGAGCGCATTGTCCGCACGCACCGACTCGGGGCCCAGGAAGCAGCGCATGCGGTACTCCACGGCCAGGTCACCAGTGGCAACCGCTGCCGCGATGACCGGCCCGTTGACCTCTTCGAACTGGCGACAGTACGGGCACTGTGGATCCTCGAAGAGGACCAGGTTCCTTCGGGCGTGGCCGTCGCCGACGAGGACGCCCCCCTCGGGGGTGTGACCGGTGGGCGCGACCTCGTCACCTCTCGCATGCATCGTCGGCTCCTCGTCCCCGCTCATCCCGTCGATCAGTCGGATCCGGGCTCGAGTGTCTGCACCGCATGCCCGTTCGCCGTGAGGCGCACGTCGATGTTGCCCCGGGTCGCATTCGAGTACGGGCAGACCTCGTGGGCCGCAGCCACGATCGATACGGCCCGCTCGGGATCGGTGATGCCCGGGAGCGACACGTCGAGTCCCACCGCCACCGTGAACCCCCGGGTCTCGGTGGTCACCAGGCTCACCTCGGAGTCGATGGACACGACGCCGAGGTCAGTGTGCTCCCGACGTCCCACGACGCCCAGTGCGCCTTCGAAGCACGCGGCGTAGCCCACGGCGAACAGCTGCTCGGGGTTCGTTCCCCCACCGTCACCGCCCATCTCCACCGGGGTACGGAGCTGGACGTCCAATGCTCCGTCACCGGTCGCACCATGGCCCTGGTCACGGCCACCCGTGACGTGGGCCTGGGCTGTGTAGACCGTCTTGGCCATGTTCGGCTCCTCTCGAGCGTCCTGTCGTTCCGACGCTACCGGTTTGCCGCTGCACAACCTCCGGCCCCACGGACGAGACGGGTGGGTCGGCTCAGGCGGTCCCCCGGGCCTCGTCGACGGTCGACTCCGCGGCGGGGTCGGCCTCGAGGCGATCGTCGGGGATCGGTTGTCCGCTCCGGAGCGAGAACCCGAAACTGCCGTCCGCGAGCCGCTGTTCCGCCCGGTCGATGGCGGCCAACCGCTCACGGAGCTCGGCTCTGATCGAGTCGTCGGTGCCTTCCCGGGTGAGCGGCTCGGCGGAGTCGAACATGTCCCCGGGTGCGTTGGCGGCAACCCGGTCATCACCGGTGTCCTCGTCCATCTCGGTGAGCAGTCGCTCGACACGGAGGCGCTCTGCATCCAGCAGCTGGTGGGCCTTGGCGGATTCCATACGAGCTCCCGACGTTGAGTGGATCTGTACGGAACTCTAGGTCGACTCCGAATCCGGGAGTGCACCGGACGGCGCTACCCCTGCTGTGGTGCGTGGCGCCGTTCCGGTGCGGAGCGAACTCACGGTGGGGAAGCGGCTGCTGGTCGGCGGCTCGAGTCGTCGGCAGCCTTCACTCGACCGCATCCATGGCACGCACGGTGACCGGTCCGCCTTCCGAGGTAGCGGCCACCACGCCGGCGATCATGGCCAACCCGGCGAGCACCAGGCAGGTGATCGAAAAGGCATGAGCGACCACATCCGGCGAGGTCGAGCCGCCTCCGGACGCGTCGAAGACCACACCGGTCACCGCCAGGCCGAGCGCCGTCCCCATGCCGCGGGTCATGTTCAGCACACCTGAGGCCACGCCGGCCTGGCTGGAGTTGACGGAGCCCATGATCGTTGCGTTGTTCGGCGGGGTGAATGCTCCCATTCCGACGCCGACGATCGCCAGCAGCACGAGGAAGAGCCAGGTTGCCGGCCGGAGGGCCGCAAGGACGACCAGTCCGCCTGCGACGCAGGTCATCCCGCCCACCGTCAACGCGCGCGCTCCGATGTGATCCGCGAGCCGGCCGGCGAACGGGGCCGTCACTCCGAGGGCGACCGGCATGACCATCAGCTCGAGCCCGGAGCGTCCCGAGTCGAGTCCCACGGCGCGCTCGAGGTCGAAGGGCACGAGGAACAGTACGCCGAACATCACCAGGTAGGACAGCAGCCCGCTGGTGATCCCGGCACTGAAGCGCGGTCGCCGGAAGAGCCCGAGGTCGAGCATCGGGTGCTCGCTGCGTCGCTCATGCAGGAGGAATGCGCCGATGAGCACCGATCCACCCACCAGGAGCCCGATGATGACCGGCGAGGTCCAGCCGCGGGCATTCCCGAAGGAGATCGCGGCGAAGAGGGCCACCACGGCGGGGAAGAACACGGCGAAGCCCGACCAGTCGAACGGTGTCGGCTCCTGGAGATTCCGACTGCGTGGGATCAGGAGCACGCCGGCGATCATGCCGAGGAGGCCGAACGGCACGTTCACGTAGAAGATGAGCCGCCATCCTCCGGCGGCCAGGAGGAAGCCGCCCACCGTCGGTCCGAGCGCCAGGCCGATCGCCTGGGCGGCACCCTGGATCCCGATGGCTCGTCCGAGCGCTGGTCTCGGCACGGCGAGCACGATGATCGCAACGCTGTTGGCCTGCAGGAGCGCGGCCCCGACGGCCTGGAGGGCCCGGAAACCGATGAGCCACCCCAGGTCCGGGGCCAGTCCGCACAGTGCGGAGCCGACGATGAAGATGCCGAACCCGTACACGTAGAGGAGCTTGCGACCCCACATGTCCGCGAAGCGACCGACGGCCACCACGGTTGCGACCAGGACGAGGAGGTAGCTGAGTCCCACCCACGTGACGGCGCCGACGCTGGCATGGAACGTGCGTTGCAGCGTCGGGAGCGCGACCGTCACGATGCTGGAATCGAGCTGCCCCATGAACGCACCGATGCACACGGCGGCGACGGCAAGCCAGAAGGCCCCCGGGCGGCTCCTGATCCGATCGGGGCGCCTGGGCTCGACCAGGAGGCGCTGCCATCCGGTCGAGGGACTGGATCTGATCGCCACGTCCTCCATGGCTCCAACCTGGTCCATGGAGACTCAGAAGTCGAATAGCAATAACTGCTTGATTCGATAAGCTAAGCAAATGGATACCAACCGCCTGCGCCACTTCGTCGCGGTCGTCGACCACGGTGGGTTCACTGCGGCGTCCAAGGCGGTCTTCGTGTCCCAGCCAGCCCTCTCGCTCGCGGTGAAGGAGCTCGAGCGGGAGCTCGGCACCCCGCTGTTCAGTCGCACCGGTCGCGCCGTTCGGCTGACTGCTGCAGGTACCGCCCTGCTCGAACCAGCCCGTCAGGCACTTCGGGATATCGAGACGGGCCGCGCCGCGGTCGCCGCGGTGTCCGGCGTCCTGGCCGGATCGCTCAGCGTGTGCAGCCTGCCCACCCTGGCCACCGACCCCCTCTCGGGCCTGGTGGGACGGTTCCGCCGCCACCATCCGGGCGTACGGGTCGACCTGGCCGCGCCCGAGAGTACGCAGGAGCTGTTCGATCTGGTGGAAGGGGCAACCAGCGAACTGGGTCTCACCGATGCGCGCCACGTACCGGAGTCGCTCGCGTCCATCGATCTCGGCGCACAGTCACTGGTGTTCATCCATCCCCCCGGCACCCACGTCACCCGAGGCGCCGACACAGCCGGGGGCCTGCCAGAGGACACCCCGTTCGTGGCGGCTCCCGAGGGGACGTCGACCCGACGACTCCTCGATGAACTGTTCGAGGCCCGAGGAGTCGGGCCGGTCCTGGCGGTGGTCACGGCGCAACGTGAGGCCATCGTCCCCCTCGTCCTAGCGGGTGCCGGTACCGCATTGGTCCCCGAAGCGGTCGCCCGATCCGCCGCACAGTTCGGCGCCGTGATCTCCCAGCCTGACCCGCCCGCGGTCCGCAGGCTGGCGCTCGTCCACCGCCCCGGCGTGCTCTCGCCCGCCGCGTCCCGGTTCCTGGAGTTGTCCCGGACGGACCTCCGGGCACCGTCGGGTGACGAGGCCTGATCCGACCGCACCGCGGCCACGGAGCCGTCATGGATCTTCCGTCGTCCTGGTCACGACCGGAGGCGCTGCGGGCAGGTGCGTCCACCCGCGACCGGGACCCGCGAATTGAGGTGCATCACGCGATCCGTGTCACTATTCCCCGGAGGACGACCGAGTGAGGCACCGTGGAGGCCACTGCACGAGACGCCAGCGCCGCTGAGCACGCGACGATCGAGGCGGCCGTCGAATTCACCGATATCGCCCACGATCTCCTGCGTTCGAGCAGCGTCCAGGACAGTCTGCACCGAGCCATCGCCCTGTCGATCGCCACCGTGGAGTCCTGCGAGTCCGCGAGCGTGCTCCTCGTCGACGACGGGACCATCGTCGCCCGTGCGAGCTCCGATGCCGTGGCCGCCGGGGCCGATGCGGGCCAGCTGCGGAGCAAGGAGGGTCCCGGACTCGATGCGATCGGGCACAGCGTCCCCTTCTACGCCGGGGAACTCGGCGACGACCCCCGCTGGCCCGCCTTCGGTCCGACGGCGGCGGAGCTCGGGGTGCGGAGCGCACTCGCACTGCCCCTGGCCGGTAGCGCCACGGTGGGAGCGTTGATCCTCTATGCGCGCCTCCCGGACGCGTTCGGCGTCATGGACCGGGCGCGGGGACTCCTGCTGGCCTCGATGGCAGGCTTCGCACTCGCCGTCGCCCGCGATCACGAGAGCGAGGACCGTCGAGCGGAGAACCTCCAGGCCGCCCTCGTCACCCGGGAGCTCATCGGCCAGGCGCAGGGCATCCTGATGGAACGGGAACGGATCACCGCCGACCAGGCCTTCGACGTCCTGCGTCAGGCGTCCCAGCATCTCAACGTCAAGCTCCGGGAGGTCGCCCTCGATCTGGTCGAGAACGGCGAGCGTCCCGACACCGGGACACCGGCAAGAAGCTGACGCCCCCTCCGCCGACCGGCGAGGGTGCGTACCCGTCAGGGACCGCCGCGCGTGCGTATCGGCGCTCGGCCCAGCGGTTGGACCGGTGGCTCGGACGGCGGCGTCCTTCCGGTGGGACGACGCACCACCGCGTCGGTGGAGACGCTGACGTCCTCACCGTCATGGACGATCCGCAGCGGGTCGCCCTCCCGGAGCTGGTACTCGGTGTGCTCCGGTGTGACCGTGACGCGGAGCCGTCGCTGTCGCACCGAGAGCGCAAAGGCGAGTCGGCTGATGCCCTCCGGTAGCCGGGGCGCGAAGTGCAGGTTCCCGTCGCGCTCGCGCATGCCGCCCAGCCCGGCGACGAGCGCGATCCAGGTCCCGGCGAGCGCGGCGATGTGCAGTCCGTCGCGGGTGTTGTGCTCGAGATCGGCCAGATCCATGAGTGCGGCCTCGGCCAGATAGTCGTGGGCGAGGTCGAGATGACCGACCTCGGCGGCGATCACGGCCTGGGTCGCCGCGGAGAGCGAGGAGTCCCGTACGGTCAGTGCCTCGTAGTACGCGAAGTTGCGGACCTTCTCCTCTGCCGTGAAGGCGTCCCCACGGAGATGCATCGCCAGCACGAGGTCGGCCTGCTTCACCACCTGTTTACGGTAGAGGTCGAAGTAGGGGAAGTGCAGGAGCAACGGGTACTGCCCGGGAGCGGTGGCGTCGAAGTCCCAGACGTCATGGCTCGTGAAGCCCTCGGACTGGGGATGGACCTTCAGGAACTCGTCGTAGGGGATGAACATCGCGCGCGCCGCGTCCCGCCACGCCGCCGTCTCCTCCTCGTCGATTCCCAGCCGGCGCGTGGCGCCCGGATGCCGCTGCGCGAGCTCCGCCGCGAGCGCGAGGTTCTGCTGTGCCATCAGGTTCGTGTAGACGTTGTTGTCGGCCACGGCCGAGTACTCGTCCGGGCCGGTGACCCCGTCGATCCGGAACCGGCCATGGGCGTCGTGGTGCCCGAGCGAGCTCCACATCCGTGCCGTCTCCACCAGCAGCTCGAGCCCTTCACCTTTCTCGAATTCCTCGTCCCCGGTCACCTCGATGTAGCGGATCACTGCGGCGGCGATGTCCGCCCCGATGTGGAAGGCCGCAGTTCCCGCCGGCCAGTAGCCCGAACACTCCGCCCCGGCGATGGTCCGCCACGGGAAGACCGCACCCGCCAGCCCGAGTTGGGTGGCGCGCGCTCTGGCCAACGGAAGGGTGCTGTGGCGCCAGCGGAGCGCGTGGGCGACGGCCTCGGGCGCGGTGTACGTGAGGACCGGCAGGATGAAGGTCTCGGTGTCCCAGAAGGTGTGGCCGTCGTAGCCCGGACCGGTCAGACCCTTTGCGGGAATGGCGCTCCCCTCGGCGCGTCCGCCCGCCTGGAGGACGTGGAAGAGCGAGAACCGTGCGGCCTGCTGGATCTCGGGGTCGCCGTCGACCTCGACGTCGGATCGCTCCCAGAAGTGATCGAGATAGGCGCGTTGCTCGGACACCAACCCGTCCCAGCCGGTCTGGGTCGCGACGACGAGGGCGGCGGCGACCTGGTCCCGGACCGCTGACTCTGAGCGCTCTCCCGACCAGCCGTAAGCGACGAACTTCACGATCCGGAGCCGCTCCCCGATTTCGAGCGCGGCAGTGATCGTCACCCGTCCGATGTCCGGGAAGCTCTCCGTCGTCAGCTGCACCGAGGGCGGGCCGTCGACCAGGTGGTCCATCGCCGTCGCCAGGCGGAGGTCGCTCGTCCTCGTCGAGTGTGAGAGCGAGGCACCGGTCGCGCTGGTCGCGTGAGCCTGTGAGCACAAGGGCTCCTCGAGCGCCGCGGCCACCCGAGGATCGCCACCTTCCCAGGGGAGTGGCTCGTTCGCCACGAGCTCGGACTGGATCACCACTCGCATCGCGGCGTCGAGCGCGGTGACCTCATAGGAGATGGCCGCCACCGATCGCTGCACGAGCGACACCAGGCGCGTGGACCGCACGTCGACGGCGTGACCGTCCGGGGAGACCCATTCGACGGCACGCTCCAGCAGCCCGGATCGGAAGTCCAGGAGCCGTTCGTGGGAGCGGACCTCGCCGGAGCGGATGTCGAAGGCCTGGTCGTCGACGAGGAGGCGGATCAACTTCCCGTTGGTGAGGTTGATGACCGTCTGGCCGGCCTCGGGAAAGCCGTAGCCGGCCTCGGCGTAGGGGAGCGGCCTGGTCTCGTACACGCCGTTCAGATAGGTACCCGGCAGTCCGTACGGCTCACCCTCGTCGAGATTGCCCCTCCAGCCGATGTGCCCGTTGGACAGCGCGAACAGGGACTCGCTCTGGGCGAGCACGTCGAGGTCGAGGCTCGTCTCCCGGAGACACCAGGGCTCGGCCGGGTAGGCCGGGTGCCGGATCACGGTGCCCCCAACAGCTCAGCCAGATCGGTCACGACGACATCGGCGCCATGAGTGCGCAACGCCTCGGCCTGGCCGACCCGGTCGACGCCGACGACGTAGCCGAACCGGCCCGCCCGGCCCGCCTCCACCCCGGCGAGCGCGTCCTCGAAGACCACGGCCCGGTCGGGTGCCACCCCGAGTGCACGCGTTGCGGCGAGGTAGGTGTCCGGCGCCGGCTTGCCCGCGAGGTGGTCCCGACCGACCGTCGTACCGTCGACGCGGACCTCGAACAGCGCGGCGATGCCGGCGGCTTCGAGGACTGCGGCGCAGTTCGCGCTCGACGACACCACGGCCCGACGGAGGCCGGCGGCGCGCACCGCCTGCACGAAGCGGACCGATCCGGGATACGCCTCGACCCCGTCCTCGCGGATCCTGCGCAGTACGATCTCGTTCTTCACCTTGCCGAGTCCGTGGATCGTCGCCGTCCCCACCGGATCGTCGGGCGCACCTTCGGGCAGGTCGATCCCCCGTGACTGCAGGAACGAGCGCGTCCCGTCCGCCCGCGGAAGTCCGTCGACGAAGCGGTCGTAGTCGGCGACCTCGTCGAAGGCGACGAACGGCGTACCGTCGTGGTCCGCACGGGCGCGCAGGAACACGTCGAACATCTCCTTCCACGCTGCAGCGTGGACCGTGGCCGTCTCGGTGAGGACCCCGTCGACATCGAACAGGCAGGCCAGCATGCCGTCCGGCAGCCCGAGCCCCGGGCGGCCGCTCATGCGTCCCCCGCAACGATCGCGCCGCCGCCTGGATCCGCGCCGGCCGCGGTGGCCCCCGGCGGGAGGACCGTGAGCAGCAGGACGGGAAGGGTCGAGTCGTCCAAGACCCCCCGGATCACCCGCGCGTGCAGGGGCGACGGGCTCTGTGACCAACTGAGCGCGATGAGGTCCATGTGGTGTTCCACGGCTACCCGGGTAACCTGCTCGACGACTCCACCGCCCCGAAATTCGATGCTGCACGGATGGGGGAAGTGGCGCCTGAGGAACTCCCGTCCGAGCGTGTCCAGATCGTAGGCGGGCTGGTCCAGCATGGTCGGGACCGTGGCCACGGTGAACACGTGGAGGACCTCCAGTTCGACGTCGGACGCGACGAGCGGGACCAGCTGCTCGAGCACCGATCGTGACGACACGTCGGAACCCTCGAGCGGCACCAGCAGCCGGCGGATCTCGTCGTGGGCGTCGCTGCCGGACGGCACCACGATGACCGGCGCGTTCGTCTGCTCGAGGACGGCCCGGGCCACGTGCCAGGTACGAGGGGCAGCTGGCCGGGACCGGGCGCGCCCTCCGATGACGAGCGCGATCGTCCCGTGCCCGCGCAGTGTGTCGATCAGCGCCCGCCCGGGGTCGCCGTCGACGATGCGCAGCCGGACACCCGCCCGGTCCGCGACCGACCCGATCACGTCGACCGGCTCGTCGGGGTCCGCCCGGACGTGGATCGCCTCGACCGCGGCACCGGTCAGGCGACCGACGCCGACCGCGGTGGCCAGGACCGTGGGGGCGAAGGGCGAGGCGTCGAGTGCCGCGAGGACCAGGTTCATGTGCTGTCCGTTGCGTCGAGGGGGTCGGTCAGCGCGATCGACGTGGTCCCGGGCCGACACCAGGTGGATCCCTGGGCGCCGACCTGGACGGACAGGGGAGCCACGCAGGTGACGGTCACGTGGTCGGACTCGGCCCGCACGCGGATCGGCTGGCCGGCGAACCGGAGTCTGAGCGCAAGCGCGTGCCACGCAGACGGGAGCCTCGGCCGGACGACGAGTGTGCCGTCGTTGGCTGCCATGCCCAGGAACCCGAACGCCAGGGCCTGCCACACCCCTCCCATCGTGGCGAGGTGGAGGCCGTCGGCCGTCGTTCCGGTCGTGTTGTCGAGGTCGAGTCGGGCCGCCAGGCGGAACAGGGTGAGTGCCCGTTCCGGGTCGCCCGACCGGGCCAGCAGGGACGCGGAGACTGCCGGGGAGAGCGAGCTGCCGTGCGCGGTGCGCGGTTCGTAGAAGTCCAGGCAGGGCCCGAGGGATCCGTGCTCCATCTCGTCCGGGACGAGATGGTGGGCCATGAGCACGTCCGCCTGTTTGATGAGCTGGGAGCCGGACACCCGCTTCGCACCGAGCAGCATATCGACGGCGATCGGTGGTGCGCCGACCGCGGACATGAGGAGAGGTTCCAGGTCGAAGTAGCCGCTGAACTGCTCGTAGAGGTGCGAACCGGCGTCCCAACCGTCGACGAGTGACGACGCGAGATTCAGCCACCTGGCGGCCCCGTCGGCGTCACCGGCCTCTGCGAGGAGGGCGGCTCCCCTGCGGAGGTTCCACCGGGCCATGACGTTCGTGTAGGCGTTGTCGTCGACGTTCGCGTGGTATTCGTCGGGCCCCACCACGCCACGGAGGTGGCCGCTGCCGTCGGCGTCGGTCTCGACGCGGCTGGCCCAGTAGCGGGCCGTGTCGACGAGCAGCGGACGTCCACGTCCGGCCAGGAGGTCGCTATCGCCCGTCCAGGAGGCGTAGCGGGCCGCAGCCCAGGCCACGTCGGCGACGATGTGCTCCTCGTGCGGACCCGTCATGATGGCGACCTCACGACCGTCGGGACCGATGGCCTGGTGCGGGGTGACATCGGTTCCGTCGCCCGCCGACTCCCAGGGGAACCGGGCGCCGTCCCGGCCGAGCCCGAGCGCTGCGGCGCGGGCGGCAGGCAGGCGTCGGATGCGGTACTCGATCATCGCCCGGGCCGCGGACGGGCGGATGGCGGCCAACGCGGGAAGGACGAAGACGTCCGCATCCCAGAACACGTGCCCGGCGTAGCCCGTACCGGTCAGTCCTCGTGCCCCGACCGCAGCCTCGCCGTGGTCCGGTGCCGCCGACAGGAGATGGAACACGGCAAACCGGGAGGCGAGCTCCGCCGCCGGGTCGCCGTCGATCGTCACCTCGGCGTCGGCCCACCGACGCGCCCAGGCTTCCCGGTGGTCGGCGAGCGAGGTGTCGAAGCCCCGCGCCTCCACCCCGGCCAGTCGCTGGTAGGCGTCGTCCAACCTGGCTCGACCGGCCCGAGCCGCGGTCCAGGCAGCGAGGCGCTCGACCACCCGGCAACCATCCGACACGGTGACCCGGTCGCGCGCCGCGACGGCGATGCCCGCGTCGAGGTCACCGGTCGTCGCGCCGAACAGCCCGCCGTGCCGCTCCGACTCGAATGCCGCCGGCTCCGACGGGGGACGCAGCGGGTCGCCCGGATGGAGCAGCAGCTCCGGGCCCTCGGCCCGCAGGGCCAAGGTCTCCGGTGACGCGAGGGAGACGAACCTGAGGGAACGGAGCTCGTCGGCGCCGTCGCCGGAGCGGTACAGGGTGCCGCCCCGCAGGTCGAGCAACCGCTGTCCTCTGCCCCGAGGGATCCCGTCGGTGACGTCGAATCCGGTCCACAGCGGCCCGGGCAGACGGTGACTGTCCGCTTCGTAGACCCCGTTCGCCAGGAAGAGCGGGCTCGCGTCCGGATCCACCTCCTCCCGGGAGCCCCGGGTGCCGACGCTGCCGTTGCCGAGTGCGGCGAGCGCCTCCGCCAACCGCTCGCCGTCCCGATCCTCCGGGAGTCGGACGGTCCACGCCGGATCCTGATCGATCTGGGGCACGCGGTGCCCCGCGCGCCGGGCGAGTTGTTCGTCGAGCACCGAGACGACCCGGTCCGCGCCGCCTCCGGGGGAGGTCACCCTGTCCGTCAGTCCGTCGGGAGCGACGCCCACCGTGACGACCGTGGCCCGGGCGAAGACGTCGGTGAGCAGCGCGCCAGCGGCGGCGTCCTCTGCCCGGTCCCCCCCGGACGCGCGGTCGACGATCAGGGTGAGTCCCCCGGTGATCCCGCGGTCCTCGAAGTACGCGGCGAGCCACCCCAGCGCGCCGGCCGGGCCCTCGGGTGCCCGGGTCCCGTCGTCGGATGGCGCGGGCTGGGGTAGGGGGCGGACCCCGGTGCCGGTCACCTCGAGCAGGGCCGAGCCCTGCGTGCCGCACAGGTGGAGGGTGCCGGGGCCTTCCGGTCTGGCCTGCAGCCGGCGGTCGATGTCTTCGGGCGGACCGTCCCCCACCAGGACCACATGGACCCCTGCGGCGCTGAGCGCCTCGAGGCGCACCCGTAGGTCGGAGGCATCCGCGGAAGGGTCGAGAGCTGCGGCACCTTCCCAACGCAGTGCGATCGCCTCGAAGGTCCTCCCGATCATGCGGGATCAGCCGTCACGAGCCCGCGGGTGCGCCACCGGTGGAGCGGGAGTTGGACACGGTGTCACGGCCTCCACAGGTGCGTTCGGGGGCAGCTCGTCGCTGCACTGCAGAACCCTCACTGTCGAAGGCTGATCCGTCAACGACCCTAGTCCGGGCCCTGATGGTGGGCGCCACCGATCGGAGTCACGGACGATCGGCGCGCTGTCCCTGCGAACGCGGCTCTGGCACAGTTGACACGTGAACACCCTCGTCGTCAACGCCGGATCGAGCAGTCTGAAGCTCCGCGTGCTGGACGGCGCCGACGCGGTGCTCGCGACGCGGAACCTCCCCAAGGTGGCTCCGGACGACCTCGGTCCGATCCTCGCCGACTTCCTCGATCAAGGTCCGACGATCGATGCCGCCGGGCATCGCGTCGTCCACGGAGGCTCGGCGTTCACGCAGCCCATCGTGCTGGACGAGGCCATCGACGAGACGCTGCAGGCACTGGTCGATCTGGCCCCACTGCACAATCCTCCCTGCCTGGCGGCGGTGCGGGCCCTCCAGACGCTGCGACCGGACCTGCCCCAGGTCGCCTGCTTCGACACGAGCTTCCACATCGACATGCCGCGGAAGGCCGCCACCTACGCGCTCCCGCGTGCCTGGCGGGAGGAGTGGGGTATCCGCCGGTACGGCTTCCACGGTCTCAGCCACGAGTGGGCGAGCCAGCGGGCGAGCGAACTGCTGGGCCGGTCGCGCGACGAGCTCCGGCTGGTCACGGCACACATCGGCGGCGGCGCCTCACTCGCGGCGGTGGCTTTCGGGCACTCGGTCGACACGACCATGGGATTCACCCCGATGGCGGGCCTCGTCATGGCCACGCGTTCGGGCAGCGTCGATCCGGGCGTCGTCCTGTGGGTGCAACAGCAACGGGGCCTGTCCGCGGCTGACGTCGCGACGACGCTCGAGAACGAGTCGGGGCTCCTCGGGCTGTCGGGCACCTCGGGGGATCTCCGGCAGGTGATCAGTGCCGCCGATGCGGGCGACGAGGACGCCCGCAACGCCTACGAGGTCTACGTCTACCGGATCCAGACCAACGTCGCGGCCATGGTCGCTGCGATGGAGGGACTCGACGCCCTGGTGTTCACCGGCGGTGCCGGTGAAGCGTCCTCGCGGCTGCGCAGGGACACGTGTGACCGACTCGGCTACCTCGACATCCGGCTCGACGAGCCGAGGAACACGGCGGTGGACGGCGACGGTTTCGCGTCACCGGTCGATGCCGATCCGGCGGTGCTCGTGGTCGAGGCACGTGAGGACATCGAGATCGCCCGTCACGTACGGGCACTGCTCGCCCCGCAGCTCGGCACCGCCCGCCCGTCGTCCACCGCTCCTAGCCGATGAGGTCGTCCCCGAGGTCGGCGGACGCGTTCGAGAGGCCGATGCAGCGCTCGCCGTGGTGATCCCCGACCACGGAGACCGACGCCGTCGCACTGGCGAACAGTCGGCCCTGGTCACCATCGAGCCCCAGGGCCCGTGCGGCGAGGATCCGCGAGAAGTGTCCATGGCTCACCACCACGACCGGCACCTCGACGTGCGTCACGGACGTCTCGAGGAAGTGCCCGCCTCGGGCTCCGACCTCCTCGACCGACTCGCCGTCCGGGCAACGGTCGTTCCAGATGCCCCAGCCCGGGCGCCGGCGCGCCACCTCGGTCGGAGTGAGCCCTTCATCGCTGCCGCAGTCGAACTCCGACAGCAGGGGGTCGATGACGGCGTGCGCGTCCGGCAACGCCAGCCGCGCCGTCTCCACCACCCGAAGCCTCGGGCTCGAGACCACGACCGGACTCCGCTCCCGCAGAGGGCCGCGCAGGATCCGGTGGAGCGAGACGACTTGGCGGCGGCTGTTCGCGGTGAGTGGCAGCTCGGTGGCGCCGGGGTACTGCCCGGTGACGGTCCATTCTGTCTCACCATGGCGAACGATGACCAGCTCCCCGTGCGCCCCTCGCGACCCGGGTGCGCTCTCTCGTGCGTCGCTGGACCGGGGCGAGATCAGAGCGCCTGCGTCGTCCGCTGTCGACAGCACCGGTGTCGAGGAGTAGGTTCGAGAGTGCCTTCAACAGCGAGGGTTCGCAAGCGTTAGCGCGCGGCAATCCCGGAGGCAGCGGCCCGTGTCGAGCTCCTCGGTGTCATCCGTCGGTGGACCCTCGGACCCGGATCACGACGGAATTGAGGGCGCCGAGGCCGGCACGCTCCCGCCGGATCTGCTCGAGAAGATGGACGCCTATTGGCGTGCTGCCAACTACGTGTCGGTCGGACAGATCTACCTCTACGACAATCCGCTGTTGCGGGTGCCGCTCGAGCTGTCGCACGTCAAACCGCTCGTGGTCAGCCACTGGGGCACGACGCCGGGACAGAACTTCATCTACGTACACCTCAACCGTGTGATCAAGAAGTACGACCTCGACATGTTCTACATCGCCGGTCCCGGCCACGGCGGTCCGGCACTCGTCGGCAACACGTATCTCGAGGGCACCTACAGCGAGATCTATCCCGACGTCAGCCAGGACGAAACCGGATTGAAACGGCTCTTCACCCAGTTCTCCTTTCCCGGCGGAATCTCCAGCCATGTGGCACCGACGACGCCGGGGTCGATCCACGAGGGCGGCGAGCTCGGCTACTCGCTCAGCCATGCCTTCGGCGCCGTATTCGACAATCCGGGCCTTATCGTCGCCTGCGTCATCGGTGACGGGGAGGCGGAGACGGGACCCTTGGCGACGGCATGGCACTCCAACAAGTTCCTCAACCCCGCGAGTGACGGCGCGGTGTTGCCGATCCTGCACCTGAACGGGTACAAGATCTCCAACCCGACGGTGCTCGCGCGCATCGAACCGGAAGAGCTCGACCAGTTCCTGCGTGGCTGTGGATGGACGCCGCACTATGTGGAGGGTGATGACCCCGCAGTCATGCACGAGCTCATGGCGACCGTGCTCGACGAGTCAATCGAGGAGATCCACCGGTACCAACGTGATGCACGTGAGAACGGCGCGACCCACCGTCCACGGTGGCCGATGATCGTCCTCCGCTCGCCGAAGGGCTGGACCGGTCCGAAGGTCGTCGACGGGCTCCAGATCGAGGGCACCTTCAGGTCTCATCAGGTACCGATGCTCGTCGATGTCGAGCACCCCGAGCACGTGGCACTCCTCGAGGAGTGGATGAAGAGCTACCGGCCTGAGGAGCTGTTCGACGAGGACGGTCGGTTGCTGCCGGCGCTCGCAGAACTCGCGCCGAGCGGTGAGCAACGGATGGGTGCCAACCGCCATACCAACGGTGGCGTGGTGCGGGACCTCCAGATGCCGGACTTCTGCGACTACGCGGTCGACGTTCCCTCCCCGGGCGCGGCGAACGCAGCGGACACCCTCGTGCTCGGCGGGTTCGTGCGTGATGTCGTGGCACTCAACGAGAACCACCGCCATTTTCGGGTCTTCGGGCCGGACGAGACACTCTCGAACCTGCTCGGAGCGGTCTTCGACGTGACGAACCGGCAGTGGGACGCGCTCCGTGTCGAGGGTGACGAGTTCCTTGCGCCACAGGGGCGGGTGCTCGACTCGATGCTCTCCGAGCACCAGTGCGAAGGGTGGCTCGAGGGCTATCTCCTCACCGGTCGGCACGGGCTGTTCAACTGTTACGAGGCGTTCATCCACATCGTCGACTCGATGTTCAATCAGCACGCAAAGTGGCTGAAGGTGACCGCCCAGCTTCCATGGCGCCGGGAGATCGCGTCGCTGAACTACCTCCTCGCCTCCCACGTCTGGCAACAGGACCACAACGGCTTCACCCACCAGGATCCGGGCTTCCTCGACCACGTCGCGAACAAGAAGGCCGACATCGTCCGGATCTACCTTCCACCGGACGCGAACTGCCTCCTGTCCGTGGCCGACCACTGCCTGCGCAGCCGTAACTATGTGAACGTGATCGTCGCCGGCAAGCACTCACTTCCGCAGTGGCTGACGATGGACGAGGCAACTCTGCACTGCACCGAAGGGATCGGCGTCTGGGAGTGGGCGAGCAACGACCAGGGCGCCGAGCCCGACGTCGTCATGGCCTGCTGTGGCGACACGCCGACACTCGAGATCCTCGCGGCCACCTCGATCCTCCGTGAGCACCTGCCCAAGCTCAAGATCCGTGTCGTCAACGTCGTCGATCTCATGAAACTCGAGCCGAGCACCGAGCATCCACATGGGCTGAGCGACATCGACTACGACTCCATCTTCACCAAAGACAAGCACATCATCTTCGGATTCCACGGCTACCCCTGGCTGGTCCATCGGCTCACCTACCGTCGGACCAACCAGAATCTGCACGTCCGCGGCTACAACGAGGAGGGGACGATCACGACACCGTTCGACCTGCGGGTCCAGAACGGCCTCGATCGCTTCCACCTCGTCCAGGACGTGATCGACCGTCTCCCGGAGCTCGGTTCGACGGGCAGTTACCTGAAGCAGACGATGCAGGACAAACTCGTCGAGCACAAACGCTACGTCGACGCCCATGGGCAGGACCTGCCGGAGATCCTTGACTGGAAGTGGGCGCCGGACGCGTGACCGCCACCGGGGTGATCGCCACGGCGCGCTCCCTGCGTGCGGGCGACACGGGCATCCTGGCCATGGACGAGCGCACGCCGACAGGTGACGAGCGGTTCGCTGTGGTGGGCGTCCCGGAAACCGTCGGTGAGTACGGGTCTACCGTGAGCTGCTCGTGACCACGCCCGGTCTGGGGGACTCGATCAGCGGCGTGACCCTCGTCGACGAGACGATCCGCCAGCGGACGGCCGACGGCACGCCACTCGCCTCCATGTTCCGGGTGTCATCGGAGTCGGATCGTCTGACCCTCCCCACGCTCGTCGCTGTCGGGCCGGTTGCACGGAGGTGTCCGCCCAACGGCTTCTCCGGCGCGTCCGGGGCCTAGCGATTTGCAGCTGCGGACGATGACCCGGTCGCCCCCTGACGTGCATCGACACGCGATGCGCCCGCTGTCCCATCGAGGGACTTCCGACGAGGTGCCGACCGTGCGGACGGATTGTGGCCGATCAACCCGATGAGGGCGAAGGCAAAGGAGACGGCCGCCAGGAATATCCAGCCGGTGGCGTAGCTCGTGTGCGGCACGAGGTGACCGAAGAAGATGGGAACGAAGAACCCTCCGACGGCCGCCAACGTCAGCATCAGTCCAGTTGCCGTGCCGATGTACGCGTGCTCGATGTCACAGACCCGGGCGGGTACCGCCAACCACGCGGCAAATCCGAAGATGAGGAAGAAGCCGATTCCGACACCTATGGCCCAGAGCGCCTCGTTCGGCACGATTGGGATCAGGGCGAGGAGCACGGCGACGATCAGAAGTGGGCCCACGACGAACGCCCGCAAGTTCTTGCTGCGGTCGGCCCAGTAGCCGCCCAGCAGGCTGCCCGGTATCCCCGCCAACAGGATGAGTGCGGAAAGCAGCCCGCCGGACGATGCACTGAGATGTCGATCCTGGGTCGCATACCCGGCGAACAATTGAGACGTCGTGAAGTAGGCGCCGTACCCACCGAGTAGGGCGATTCCATAGATCCACAGATCCCTGCTGGCCAGGGATGCTCGGAGGGCCGAGCGTTCGATCCGCCCGCCGGTGAACGGCTCCCTCCCGTCCGGCATGGCGAACGCGGCGATGGTGATCATCACGACCAGTAGCTCGAAGACGCCTGCGAGCACCAGTGACGTGTGCCAGCCCACGGCTCGTTGCACGAAGATCCACCCATAGAGGGCCACGGCGGCTCCGGCGCTGAACGCTGCACCCCCGGTGATCCCGAGGGCGAGGGTCACGTCGTGCTCCCGGAACCAGATGACCACGGCCGCCATGCCGACGGCCACGAATACCGAGCCGCCGATTCCGCTGACGACGCGGCAGACGGCCAGTTCTGGATAGCTCCGGGACAGTCCGGACATCACGCCGGCAACCCCTTGGACGGCCAGCCCGAGGACGATCGTCCGCTTCATGCCGATCCGCGTCGCCAGCATGCCGCCAGGGACGTGCGAAAGGCCGTATCCCACGATGTACAAGGAGATCAGCAGACTCAGCGGTCCCAGGCCGACGTGGAACTCCGCGCCGATGAGCGGAAACGCCGTAGCCACGTCGAACCAGTTCAAGGTGAGCGCCATCACGCCCAGGCTGATGACGGCGAGCATCCTCCACCGGATCCGTCCCTCGTCACCGCCAGAGGTGGAGGCCACAATGAACCTCCTGTCAGGAGTCCCGCCCGAGGTGGACCAGACCGGACCAGGAACTCGGCCTCGGTCAGAGGGCCTGGTCGTCCGCCGAGTTAGCATACGCACATGATCCGTCGCGCTCTCCTACGAGGTGGCGACGCGTCGGAATCGCCCACCACCTCGACGCCATCCGCCGGCGGTGCGTCCGACCTCTGGTCACTTGCGTGCTCGCTGACCGCGGCCTCTCCATCCTCACGGTCCAGCTGATCCAGTGGCCGGCCCGGTGGGGTTTGTGGGTCGTCAGCGTGAGCTCGGCGTTCTCGAGGAGCATCTTGCGGCGGCACGGGCCGGACATCCACGGATCGTCTACGTAGAAGCGCCCGCCGGCTCGGGAAAATCGACCCTGCTCTCCCATTTCGTCGCTTCCGTCGACGACGCCACGATCCTCGAGGTGAGCGCTGACGAGGACGAGATGATGCTCTCCTACGGAGTCATCGACCAACTGCATCCGGTTGTCTCGACCGATCCGGGTGCCGATCCCATGATCGTCGGGGCACGGCTCGTGGATCTGCTCGACGAGCTTCAGCGGGACGGCCGGGCCGTCGTCCTGGTCATCGATGACCTTCAGTGGATCGATCGACCCTCCTCACGAGCGGTGCTGTTCGCTCTGCGCAGGTTGCGAGCCGACACCGTGCTCACCGTGGTCGCCACCCGCGCTGACACCCTGGGTGACGCAGGTTGGTCGCGTTTCGTGGCCGGCGACTCCCGGGTCACCCGTGTCCGGCTGGAGGGATTCGAAACCGAGGATCTCATCGACCTGGCGCGGGCGCTCGAGCTCGGTACGCTGACCCGGAAAGGAGCGGCCCGACTGCTCGCCCACACGGGCGGGAACCCTCTCTACTGTCGTGCGCTGCTCGAGGAGATCGGGGTTGCGTTGCTCAATGCCACCGGCCGCGACGGACTGCCAGCACCCCGCGACCTCTCCGCGGTGATCCTGACGCGGGTCGCTGCCTTGCCCAGCGCAGCACAGGCATTTCTGGCCGCCGCATCGGTCGTGGGTCACCATGCGCCCATCGGGCTCACCGCTGGGGTGGCCGGTCTTGCTGACGCACGGGAGGCGAGCGACGATGCCGTAGCCGCCGGACTGTTGGTCGAGGGCCCCCTTGCTGAGCTGAGCTTCGCCCATCCCCTCTACCGGGCAGCCATCTACGCCGACCTCAGACCTACGAACCGTCGACACCTCCATGACGAGGCGGCGAAGGTCATCGATGGTCGGGCCGGGCTGGTCCATCGGGTGGCGGCCACAGTCGGAACGGACCAGATCCTGGCCGACGAACTCGAAAAGGCGGCGTGGATCAGCGCCTCCGAAGGTGACTCGAGCGCACATGCGTGGGCGCTCGAGCAGGCAGCGTCACTGTCGGCAGCCGGTGACGAACGGGAGCGTCGACTGCTCGATGCGGTGGTCGCCCATCTGGGTGCTGCCGACACCGACGCGGCCGCCAGGGTCCTGGCCAGTTGCCGAGTGGCCAGCGCTCGCCGTGATGCCCTCACCGGGCTGCTCGGTGTGTACATGGGATCGCCCACTACCGAGTCGCGCCTGGCCGCAGCTTGGACGGCTCACGACCCGGTAGCCGAACCGACGATCGGCGCACGCGCCGCGACGTCGCTGTCCAACTGGATGGTTGTCGGTGGACGGCCCGAGGAAGGGCTGATCTGGGCCGAACGCGCGGTGGGAGCGACCGAACCGGGGTCTCCTCTGTGGGCGATGGCGAAGACTGCCACGGCATACTCGCTGGCCAACGCAGGCCGAACGTCAGAGGGTCTCGAACAACTCGACTTCCTGCCCGTCACCGGGGGTGAGGTGCCCCTCACAGAGATCGATGCACTGATCATGCGAGGCACGGTGGAGATCTACGCAGATGACCTGTCCGGCGCGATCGCCGATCTGGGAGCGGCGGCCGCCCACCTCCGCTCCGGGGTCCCGTCGACGTATCCGGTTCCCTGCCTGTCCCATCTGAGCGAAGCCCACTTCCGTCGGGGTGACTGGGACGCAGCGATGACCTATGCCCAGTTGGCGACCTCCGTCGCCGAGGACGCCGATCGTCCTCTCGATCTGGTGCGCGCCCATGCCCGGTCGGCCCAGGTGCTTGCCGGCCGGGGCCAGTGGTCGGGCGCCGCAGAGCGCGTGACTGCCGCCCGGGCAGCTTCGGCCCGGTTCCCTGCGGTGCTGGCGGTGGCGACCTGCGCGGTGGCCGGTGCCGTACTCGCCTCGGCCCGGGGGGATCATGTCGGCGTGGTGGCGGCGGTCGAGTCGGTGCGTGCCACCGATCGGCTGGGTGTGGGTGGTCGACCGGGCATCTTCAACTGGCGGGCCAACGAGGCCGATGCGCTGACCGCCTTGGGTCGGCTGGAGGAGGCTGATGCTGCACTCCGTGAGTTCGAGGGGGCACTCTCGGTCGCTCCGATTCCCTCCGCGCTCCTCATGCTGGCCCGGTGCGAGGGCAACCTGGCGACAGCGACAGGGGACCACTCCCGTGCGGAGTCCTCCTTCCTCCGGGGACACGCCATCGCTCCTGGAGTACCGATGCCATTCGAGCTGGCCCTGCTCCATCTCGATGACGGGCGCCGATTGCGCCAGCTAGGCAGACAACCGGACGCCATCGCCCAACTCGAGTGGGCGCATCGTCTCTTCTCCGAGCTGGGCGCCGACCCCTATCTGCGGCGCTGCGCCGACGAGTTGGAGCTCCTGCAGGTCGCTGCCGCTCCCGACAGCCCGGAGGTACTACTCGGGCTCAGTCGGGCGGAGATGGCGGTGGCTCGACTGGTCGCCACCGGGCTGACCAATCGCGAAGTGGCGGCCGAGTTGTACGTCTCGGTGAAGACCGTCGAGTATCACCTCCGCAACAGTTTCATCAAGCTGGATATCACCTCGCGGCGCCAGTTGGCCTCCCTGCTGCGGTAGAGGGCTCGGTCACGACGTCCGAGGTCGTCGAGGTGGGACCACGCGGGCATCGGCGAGAAAACCAGGGTCAAACCTAGGGTCCTTCCCTGGGGACTGCGCGATGTGGATCCCGTTGACTGGTACCCATGGACGCCTCATCAACGCCGAGGCGGACTGTACGCCTACTTCTTGAAGTCAACCGGGCTCCGGACAACCGGATCGAGGGCCGTATCGCCACCGATGGCGCCGGTCCCGTTGACGACTGGACAGCCTTCTCGGGCGTGCTCGAGCTCCTCAACCTGCTCGAAGTACTCGCCTGATGCAGCTCCCAACTCGGAAAGGACCACCGTCATGAGTCACCGCACCTCGACCCCGCCGCCGCCCGCAGGAGACAAGCGCCGACATGCCCGCCTCGTCCTGTGGCTGGCCGGAGTCATCGCCCTCGTCGGACTGGTGGGCGGAGGTATCGCCTCGGCCCACCTCACGTCCTCGCTCAGCGACTACGACGCTCCCGGCTCGGCCGTGGTGGCAGCCCAGCACCAGATGCAACGGGTCACCGGGGCGAACCCCGAGGAGGGCTACCTCGTCGGGGGGGGGGGCCCCACGACGCCGATCACCACGTCCTCGGTCGTCCCGGCCCGCGTGGCCTCGGTGGTCTCGATCCTGCGGGCCCGCCCGGAGGTGAGGAACGTCCTCGACTACGCCACGACCGGTGACCGGAGCATGATTTCGGACAACGGGACGCTCACGACGGTGGTGGCCACCGTCGGAGTGGTCAACGAGCAGAAGGCCGTCACCGCGCTGCAGCAGGCCATCGCCGCCCAGCCGTCGCTCCGGTCCACCACCTGGCTCGGCGGCCCGACCGTGGCCGGCGTCCAGATCGCATCGGTCTCCTCTCAGGACCTCGGACGGGCTGAGCTCTATGCCCTGCCGTTCCTGCTGTTGCTCCTGTTCTTCGTGTTCCGGGGTCTCCGGGCCGCGGCGGTGCCACTGGTCGGAGCGGTGTTCGCCATTGCCGTCACGCTCGGCGTGATGGGTCTCACTCTGGTGGTGGTCCCGCTCTCCATCTTCGCCCTCAACCTGGTCATCGCCCTCGGGATCGGACTGTCGGTCGATTTCAGCCTCCTCATCATCTCCCGGTTCCGAGAGGAGTTGGGACGAGGAGCTTCGACCGACGCCGCCTTGGGCACGGTCCGTCGGACGGCGGGCCACACCGTCCTGTTCAGCTCGCTGACCATTGCCGCGGCGCTCGCCACCCTGGCCGTCTTTCCCGAGCGGTTCGTCTACTCGATGGGTGTCGCCGGTGCCATCGTCGTGCTTGCCTCCGGCGCCTTCGCCCTCCGCGTCCTGCCATCGATCCTGACCGTGTTCGGAGACCGGATCGCCCAGCGGACGCCCACCGACGTGGACGAGCCCGCAGCCGCGGCGGCGACCGGTCGCCGTTGGTATGCGATGGCCAGCCGGGTCATGCGTCGCCCCGTCATCTGGGGCGCGGCGGCCGTCGTGGTGCTGGTGGCCCTGGCCACGCCATTCCTCCACGTGACCTTCACCGGTGGCGATGCCAGCGCTCTACCGGCCAGCAGCTCGGCAGGCGCGGCCTACACCCTGGTCCAGACCCGGTTCCCGTCCTTCTCCGAGGCGCCAGCCGGTGTCCTCGTCGACTCGAGGCAGGTGACGCCGGCAGCGCTCGCCGCCTACTCGACCGCGGTATCCCATGTGCCGGGCATCAAGGCGGTGCCGACCTTCCAGCACCTGGGAGGTCCGCTCTGGGAGTCGAGTGTGGTCCTGACCGCCGCACCCCTGTCGCCGGCCGCCCAGCGGTCCGTCGAGTCGATCCAGGCGCTTCCCGGTCCGGGACAGGTGACGGTCATCGGGCAGACCGCCTCCTTTCTCAGCCTCCAGCACAGCCTCAAGACCCATCTGCCGGTGGTCCTCGTCCTGATCGTCCTGATCGCGCTGGTGATGCTGTTCGCCATGACCCGCTCGGTGACGCTTCCGCTGATGGCCGTGGTCATGAACTTCTTCACCATCCTGGCCACCTACGGGGTCCTGGTGTGGGGATTCCAGCGAGGACACCTGAGCCACCTTCTGGGGTTCCATGCGCCGGGAGCACTCCAGTCGACCTCACTCATCATCATCCTGGCCGTCGTCTTCGGCCTGTCCACCGACTACGGGGTATTCCTGCTCGGACGGATCAAGGAAGAGCACGACGCCGGTGCGTCACCCGATGAGGCGGTGGCACTGGGCATGGCCCACACCGGAGGCATCGTCACCGCAGCCGCCTGCTGCCTGGCGCTGGCCATGGGTGCCCTGGTGTTGTCCCGGCTGGTGTTCGTCAAGGAGATCGGGTTGGGCGTGGCGTTCGCCGTCATCCTCGATGCGACCCTCGTCCGTGCCGTTCTGGTCCCGGCGGTGATGAAGCTGCTCGGTCCGGCAGCCTGGTGGAACCCGTTCTCCCGGCACCCCGCGCTGGGGTCGGCGCCCATGCCGCTCGCACCGGGCCGACCATCCGTCCCGGTGGTTGCCCGCAGTGCTGATCTCGAGGAGGTGCGGTGATGACCAGCTTCACGCCCTTCTTCAATCCGGCCACCGGTGAGTGGATCGAGTACACCACCGTGGCCGAGGACAGCAACGGCGAGTTGGTCCGCTTCACCTGGCGGAGCATGCCCGGCGGGGTGATCTCCGAGCACGTCCACCCCAACCAGGAGGAGCGGTTCACGATCGTCTCGGGCGAGGCCACGTTCACCCTTGACGGGAAGCCGCTGACGGCCACCGCAGGAGAGACCATCGTCGTGCCTCCCGGCGTTCCGCACTCCGAAGGGAACCTCGGCACCGTCGAGATCACCGGAGTGGTCGAGCTCCGCCCGGCCCTGCGCACCAAGGAGTTCCACGAGGCACTGGCCGGACTGGTGGCCGACGGAAGGACGACACCCCGGGGGGCGCCCAAGAACCCGCTGCAGCTCGGTGCCACCTTCTGGCACTTCCGCCACGAGAGCCGTGTGACCTCCCCTCCCATCTGGGTCCAGAACCTCGTGTTCCCTCCCCTCTGGGCGGCCGCCAAGGCGTTCGGTATCCGTCCCTACCATCAGCGATGGGACAGCAGTATCGGAACCGGAGGTCCTCCGGATCCGACATCCTCGGATCCGACCGCCTCCCGTCCCGGACAGGGAATCGATCATGACTGATCGCCCACTGCACGTCGTGTTCGGGATGGGCAATGTCGGTCAGGCCCTCGTCTCCCGGCTGTCGGAACTGGGCCATGCCGTCCGAGTGGTGTCGCGCCATCAACCCTCGGCGCTACCCGATGGGGTCGACTGGCGGGGGGCGGACGCCAGTGATGCAGCGGCGGCGACCGAGGCATCCAGTGGCGGGGCGGTCATCTACCAGTGCCTGAACGCCCCGTATGGGAAGTGGGCCACGCTGTTCCCCCCTCTCCAACGTGGAGTTCTGGCCGCGGCCGAGCGGAACGGCGCGCTCCTCGTCAGCCTGGAGAACCTCTATGGCTACGGACCCGTCCGCGGCGCAGCCATGACCGAGGCTCTCCCTCTTGCCGCGACGACCGTCAAAGGCCGGACGCGGGTGGCCATGACCGAGGAGCTGCTCAGCGCACGGGACGCCGGTCGGGTCCACATCGCCATCGGAAGGGCATCGGACTTCTTCGGAGCCGGCGTCACCGACGGCTCCACCCTCGGCGAGCGGGTCTTCGGCAATGCCCTGTCCGGAAGGAAAGCCGACTTCATCGGCACACCGGACCTCCTCCACACCTACAGCTACGTTCCGGACATCGCCCGAGGGTTGGTCACCCTGGGCACCGACGAGCGGGCGGTGGATCAGGTCTGGCACCTCCCTGGGCCGGAGACGGTCACCACCCGGCGGGTCCTCGAGCTCATCGCCGAGGAGGTCGGGCACAGCGTCGAGATCCGATCGGTGTCGAAGCTGGCCCTGCGTGGCCTGGGCCTGTTCAACCCACTGCTGCGGTCCATGGTCGAGATGACCTACCAGTTCGACCAGCCGTTCGTGCTCGACGCCTCCAAGTACGAGTCGACCTTCGGGCAGACCGGCACCCCACTCCGTCAGGCGATCGCCACGACGGTGTCCTGGTACCGGGACCGGCCCGGTCCGTCCAACGACGATCGATCCACCAGTACCTCCGCTGAGCTGTCCGGACCCTCCGAGGCAGAACGAAAGGAAGAGCAATCGTGAGCCAGACCACCACAACACCGACACCCGGAACTCTGCACCTCGCCCGTCCGGATGGAGCGATCGCCTACGACATGGCCGGCGTCGGACCACTTGTCGTCCTCGTCCCCGGCATGGGCGATCTACGAGGCACCTACCGGTTCCTGGCCCCGACCCTCCGGGCGAGCGGCTATCGGGTCGCATGTACCGACCTCCGGGGACACGGCGACAGCGACCCCACGTTCTCCTCCTACGGAGACGTGGAGACGGCGGGTGACATCACGGCGCTGATCGAAGATCTCGGCGGCCCGGCAGTCATCGTCGGCAACTCCATGGCCGCCGGAGCTGCAGCACTCGTGGCTGCGGATCGCCCGGACCTGGTGGACGGCCTCGTGCTCGTCGGTCCGTTCGTTCGCAACGGCAAGATGAGCGCCGTCCAGCGGATCCTCCTCCGGGTGGCAATGGCCCGGCCCTGGGCAGCCGCAACCTGGAAGTCCTACATGCCGAAGCTCTACGCCGGACAGCGACCGGACGACTTCGACGACTACAGGAAGTCGGTGGTGGGAAGTATCCGTCGCCCCGGGTACGCCAAGGCGTTCTCACTGACCACACGCACGGATCACGGCCCCGCAGCGTCGCGGTTGGGAGACGTGTCGAGCCCGGCGATGGTCATCATGGGTGAGCGGGATCCTGACTTCTCCGATCCTTCCGATGAGGCGGCATGGATCGCCGACACGTTGCACGCATCGGTCGTGATGATTCCCGAGGCTGGGCACTATCCACAGTCCCAGCAACCTGAGCTCACCGCGGAGGCCGTCGTGAGCTTCCTCACGACCCTGCACCTGGGCACTCGGGGCCAGGAGACGATCCGATGACCACCAGGGCCATCAGCCAAACTGTCGAATCCTTCTCGGACGGGACCGTTTCGGGGCATCCGCGTGTGTGGCTGCGGCTCGAGGCCGCAGCCCTCCTGGCCGGGGCGCTGATCGCGTACTCGACCACGCGTCAGCACTGGTGGCTGGTGGCGGTCGTCGTCCTGCTCCCCGATCTTGCGATGCTGGGCTACCTGGGCGGAACCCGAATCGGTGCGTTCGCCTACAACCTCTTCCACGCGACGCCGGTGCCGGTCCTCGTCGTCGGCCTGGGGTGGTGGTGGCACCGACCGCTCATCCTGGGGCTCGGTCTGGTCTGGCTGGCCCACATCGCACTCGACAGGCTGGTGGGCTACGGGCTCAAGTACGACGACCATTTCCAGCACACCCACCTCGGCGTACTCGGTCGTGGTGGGCAACGGAACGTCGGGGAGCCGTCGGAACGTGCGTAGGTCCGTGTGGTCCTCGTGGATCGGCACGTTGACGCCAGTGCGAGGGGGGAAGGGTACGACTCCCCCGGAGGGATCAGGCGGCGACCACGGTGACGGCGTTGGCGACAGTGGTCGTTCCGCCGGTCTCGGTGACGGTGACCGAGACCGGCCCGAGGGGCGCCGTCTTCAACGCCGACAGCTTGAGGGTGATGACCGGGTAGGGCTTCTTCTTGGTGGCCTTGCTCACCTTGACGGATACGACAGTGACGCCAGGATTGGACACCGTCACCACGGCGGTCGAGTTGAGTCCGTACCCGCTGATCTTGGTGGTCAGTTTGTGACCCGCTTTGAGCGTCGTCTTCGAGAATGAGGTGACGTCCGGCTGGATCGCGACCGACTGGGACGTGGTGGCAGAGGTGCCGTCGGTGTTCGATACGACGACGGTCACCGTGTAGGTGCCGAAGGTGGAATAGGTGTGCGTGGGCGCCGTGACGGAGCCGCTCGAACCGCTGACGGTGACGGTTGCCACCTGGGTCGACGAACCGTCTCCCCAGTTGACACTGGCAGAATACCCACCGGACGGAGCCAGGTCGGCACGTGCGATGCTGGCGACCACGACCGGTCCGGTGGCCAGCCCGTCCTCCGGTGAGATGACGACCGGAGCCACGGTGAACGGCGTACCGGTGACCAACTGGACCGACGTCCCGGACGGGTACGAGACCCCGTAGGCGGACGGACCGAACGCCAGGGTGGTGAACGTACCGGTCGAACCGGAGATCGGGGTGAAGGTGGTCCCGACGCTCGGTGTGCCGACGGTGGTGACTCGGAGCGTGCCTCCGAGGGCGATGCCCGGCCCGGTCATCCCGCCCGCAGTGCCGCCCACGGTGACTCCCAGGACACCGGCATTCGTGAGTGTCGAGCTGCTCGACAGCGCCAGTGTGCCGCCGTTGGCAACCTGCACGGTCCCGGCGTTGGAGGTGAGGGTGCCGGAATCCTGGTCAGCCGTGCCCGCCGGTCCGCCGGGTCCGATGGCCAGAGTACCGCCGGCCTGGTTGGTGATCGGGACCCGGAGGTAGCTGACGTTGCTGCCGGAGGCGCCGTAGGTCTGGAGCGTGCCACCCGAGGCGATCGTCAGCGAGCCGCTGCCGTTGAGGAAGGCGTTGCCGTTGCCGGTGGGCTGCTCCACCAGCGTGCCGTCGTCGGTCACCACGCCGCTCAGGGCCAGGGTGGAGTTGCCGCCCGTGGACTCGTTGGTGACGGTCTGGCCCACCGGGACGGTCCCCGACAGGGTCACGTCGCCGGTGTCGAGGAACGACCCCGTGCCCGCGCTGTCGACCAGCGACCCGCCGGTCATCCCGAGGGGATTGCCGGTCTCGGTGCCACCCGATTCGGTGAACGTCCCGCTGCCCTGGGAGTAGGTCCCGTTGTTGATGATCGTCCCGCCGGTGCTGGTGAAGCTGCTGCCCCCGTTGAGGGCGATGGATCCGGTGCTCGACACGGTCACGGTCCCGGCGTTGGAGGTGAGGGTGCCGGAATCCTGGTCAGCCGTGCCCGCCGGTCCGCCGGGTCCGATGGCCAGAGTACCGCCGGCCTGGTTGGTGATCGGGACCCGGAGGTAGCTGACGTTGCTGCCGGAGGCGCCGTAGGTCTGGAGCGTGCCACCCGAGGCGATCGTCAGCGAGCCGCTGCCGTTGAGGAAGGCGTTGCCGTTGCCGGTGGGAGCCAACGTGAAGATCCCATTGGAGAGCACCGTGCTGGCGGAGTTCAGCGACAGCGACGTGTTCCCGCCATCGGCCGACACGACAAGCGTCTGCACGCCGGAGCCACCACCGAGTTGGAATGAACCCACTGTCGGGGACGTGTCATCGGTCACCGTGAACGTTCCGGACCCGCCGATGCACGCCACACTGCCCGACCCGGGCACGAGACCCGTCGACCAGTCGCTCGACGTGTTCCAGTTACCCCCGCTGGTCGCAGTCCAGGTGTCGGTGCACGCCGGCAATCCGCTCGCCTCGACACCTGCCGCGGCTGCCGGCGCGACTCCGGCGGGTCCGAGCACCACGATCGTCGGGATCGCCAGGATCAGGGCTACGGCCGACGTGCTGAGGAATCGCTTCATGGTGTTCTCCAGTTCGATGGGAGCGAACGTCCTGGCGCGTGGACCGATCGCTCCCGATGCAGTGCACGAGCCACTGCGTGGCACGCAACGAGTGCGACGGTTCCGACCGCCGCTACCGGACGGATGCTTGATGACGCATCGGTCACGCCTACTCACGCGCGCCGACTGTGTGGCCAATCGTCAATGATGTCGGACGCAAAGGCAATATGCCGAACGGCGTATTGAGCCACGAATGTCACCGTGGGCACCGTCGAGGTCGACGCGTTGTGGTCAACCGTGCGGTGTCGGATCGCACTCCGTGGTGTGGCTACCGATCCATGGCATCGAGTACGAATGCGGTGAGTCGGCCCCGTCCGTGGACCCCAAGCTTCGTGTAGATGTTGTCCAGGTGCTTCTTGACCGTCGCTGGCGAGACGTGCAGTGCGTCACCGATCGATGCGTTGGACTCTCCCTTCATCACGAAGTCCACGATCTCCGCCTCCCGAACGGTCAGACCCAGTGCGTAGAGGCGCTCGGGGTGCGGTTGGTAGGAGACGTCGTTCACCAGCAACGCACCGGCGTGGCCCGTCTGACTCGGGAGGTAGCGGAGGACGACGTGTCCGCCTTCGGTTTCCGCTCGAAGGGGTTTCGGCAGCTCCGGCGACGCGTCTTCCTCGAGGCGCGCCGCCTGCAGCTTCAACCACCGCTCGACCCGTGCCGGAAACGGGCTGGTCCGGGTGGGGCGACCGAAGTACCGGTAGAGCGACACCAGCGCGCCAGGCGTCAGCTCGTGCGGCGGGTCCGACAACACGATCAGTCCGACACCGCTGTCCACGGAGGCGTCCGTCGCCGCATCCACGAGCATGCGCAGGCGTGCCTGGTCTTTGGCACTGAACCACGCCTGCACGAGATGAGGACGGAGCACGTTCAGCACGTCCCGGTCGCGCTCCGAAAAATCACTGTCGCGGCGGTTCAACACGATGCCCACGTGGATCGGTCGGGACGCCGGTAGGGCCACCGCCATCTGGAACTTGATGCCCATCGGCTCGTACAGCATCCGGTAGATGGGACTGGCGTGGAACTCCTCCTGCGTCCAGAAGTCGCTGATCCTCCGGGCCGAGCCGTCACCCGTCGATGCAGCGTGGTGGATGAGCGGGTGCTGGTCCGCCATGTCGGCGAGGCGGCGTTGACTCCCGGGCGGGATGGTGAAGGTCTCCGGCTCCATCGTGAACACCGTGCGCCCGGCCGACGGGTCGACCTCGTTCATGGTGATCACATCGGAGGGAATCACTTCGGACAGTTGTTCGACCGCCACTCGGGCGAATTGGTCGGGATCTCGAGCTGTCGCGACGCCGCGCACCACGGTGAGCACCCGCTCGAGGTCGCCGTGCCGGAGGCGGACCATGAGGCACCCTACTGCTCCCCCGAGCAGTACCTCCGTGGTCCGGTCGTCGGCCGTTCGGATCGAGGATCGGCGCTACGGTTTGGGGGGGGAGTGACACCGGCATTCTCCGTCCAGAACGGAGTTCTCCATGTGGAGTCGAGGCATCATCGGCGTCGTGCTCTGTCTGGCCGGACTCGTGTGGATCGGACAGGGCACCAACGTCATCAGCGGATCGAAGCTGATGAGCGGACACGGCCAGTACGCGGTGCTCGGTCTCGTGGTGCTGCTGATCGGCGTGGCTCTGCTGGTGTGGGCCGATCGTGTCCGCCGAAGGCAGGTTGCCGTTGCAACTGAGCCTGAGGCAGGTGACGGTCCGAGTCGCTAGGTGCGGACGGACGGCTCCTGCTCGCCCACACCGCCCTCATGCTGCGCCAACCACCCCGGAGCGTGCCGCTGTGCCCATGACTCGGTCACCCAGCCCCTGAAGATCGAGCGCAGCGCGTCGCGGTGGGTGAGGGCGAACAGGATGTGGCCCAGGACCACGATGAAGACGGCCATGGCCAGGACGTCGTGGACGAAGGTGGCTCCGGTGCGCCAGCTGAGGGGAAAGAACCGGTACCACTTGAGGATGGATCCGGTTGCGAGCATCACCACGATGGCGCCCGCGGTGAAGAGGGCATTGAGCTTCTGACCCGGATTGAACTTGTCCGGCTGTCCGATCGATCTCCGGCCGAGGGACCATAGCCACCGGACTTCGGCGTCCGTCCAGAGATTGAAGCGCCTCACGTCCCGACGAAGTCGTTCCCCCCACGGGCCGGCCAACGACAGCAGCAGGGGAATCGGTAGGGCCACACCGGCCCACGTGTGGATGTTCTCCACGAGGACGCGGCGCCCGATGTAGCGGTCCACCTGTACGAAGTACAACGGGAGGGCGGTGACCATGAGGACGATGAAGAGGCCGGCAGTGGCCCAGTGGGCGGTGCGCTCCACCCGGTCGAAACGAAGGATGTGACGCAGTCCGGTGGTCGCCCGGGAGCTCCCAGCTGCATCCGGGGGGCTGCGGCGGTCGTCAGTCAACGGGCTGCTCGGTGCCGCCGTTGGATCTGCCGATCCAGCCATCGACGGCGTAGCCGTTCTGCTCCCAATAGCCCGGTTCGACATGGTCGAGCACCCGGATGGCCGAAAGCCACTTGAGCGACTTATAGCCGTACATCGGCGCCACGTAGAGGCGCACCGGTCCGCCGTGTTCGGAAGTGATGGGAGCACCGAGCATGCGATAGGCGACGATCACGTCGGACCGACGGGCCTGGTCGAGGGTGAGACTCTCGGTGTCCACGCCGTCGTAGGACTCAAACGCGAGCGCGGTGGCGGTGGACTGCACGCCGGCGGCATCGAGTACGTCGGAAAGTCTCACGCCTTCCCAGTGCACATCGGGGACCCTCCAGCCGGTCACGCATTGGAAGTCCTTGACCAGCTCGGTGCCTTGCATGCCCCTGAGGTCGTCCAATGTGAGGGTGACGGGGTGATCGACGAGACCGCTCACCTGCAGGCGATAGTGCGAGTCGGGGATGTCCGGATAGGAATTCGACACCGTATAGATCCGGAACCGATTCCCCCCGGGGAGCAGTCCACCGAGGCCGGACCCGAGGGCGTTCCCGACCATGTTCTGCATGCGGTCGCCGAACACGACGCCCACCGCTCCGGCCGCGACCATGCCGAGGAAGACCCGTCGCCCGACCCGCTTCGGGCGGTCTGAGTCCACGGTCGGGGGAGTAGCCACGACGTCATCGTACGGGACGGGTTGTGGCGACCAGGGTCGCGTTCCGGCCGGATGTACGGCCGGGGGCGGGCACGCAGGGCAGATGGTTGTGGCGTGCATCGCTGAGGATCTGGCGCACGTGTCGGAGCATCGTGCCGTGGCGGGGGTGAATGCACCCCGCCCCTGAATCAGGAGCGGGGTGCATCGCATCACCCGTGAGGTCCCCTTTGCGGGACCTCAGCCATGTGGGTCAGGACGTGAGGCCGTTCGAGGAGAGAACGGGAGCGATGGCGTTGACCAGCGTTCCCGACCCGACCGGTCCTCCGGTTGACGTCCGGCTCAGGACGGGAGCGATGACGTTCACCAGCGTCCCCGTACCACTCACCGAACGTCCCGACTCGACCGGAGCATTGACGTTGATCAGCGTCCCCGTACCGCTCACCGAACTTCCCGACTCGACAGGCGCGTTGGCGTTGACCAGCGTTCCCGTGGGAGTGGCCGAGTCTCCCGACTCGACAGGCGCGTTGGCGTTGACCAGCGTTCCCGTTCCGACCGGGCCTCCGCTGGAGGCCGGGCTCAGGACCGGTGCGTTGATGTTGACCAACGTGCCGATCCCGGGCGTCGAGGTTCCCGTCCCGACCGGAGTGGTGGGGTTGGACACCGTTCCGGTTCCGGCCGGCGTAGTGCTGCGACCGACGTTGGCGGCGGGTGCCGCAGCAGTCGTCGCCGGGGCGACGGCTGGTGCACCTACCTGGGGAACGGAGGTCCCGTTGCAGGCACCTCCGGCGAATGCGGGACCGGCCGAGCCGATCGCTGCGATTGAAAATCCGGCAACTGACATCACAGCGGCGGCAAGCACGGCTGCAGTGGCGCGTCTCATAGTGGTTGACATCTCAAAATCTCCTTGTTGGTTAGCTACGTAATTGGCTGTTGGGTGATTCGCGGCGACTAGGCCGCTTGGCTCAACAGCAACGGCTAACCAGGAGGAGAGTGCCTCACGTCCAGAAGCAGGCGGGGAAGCCGCTCCCGGCCGGGGGACGCAACTCCCATGCGGGGTAGGGGCACGAGCAGGCCCGTCGAAGTGGCCGATCCGGACTGACTGCCTCCGTGACCGGAGGGCAGACCTTCACCCGGAGGGCTGGGAGTGGCGGGAAGGTTTCGCGGGGGGAGTAGCGGCTTGCGAAGAGGGACGGGCAGGAAGGGAGTCCGAAGCGGACTCGGGCTCGTCATCGCGGACCGGAGACCCTGGTCACCCGCAAGGGTCCGATGGTCGACCGCTCGGCTATGTGCGTCCAGCCGTCCCGGTGTCGGGTCAGAGGAATCGACTCCGGACGGCACGGCGGTGGCCGGAGAGTCCGTCGACGCCACCGGGGCGCCGGCCGGCGTGAACGCAGTCGCCAGCGGCCCGGCCGGAGTGGCCTGATCGACCGTGCCGGTGACCTTGGTGAGGAGCGGTCCGACGGGCGCGGTCACAAGGTGGAGCACGGTGGTGGCGACGGACCTGACGGTCGACGTGGTGGTTGGCACCGATGTGATCGGTGCGCCGGTGATCAGTGGAGACGTGGAGTCCGCCACGGTGGAACCGGTGGCCGTGGCAATTGCGCCGGTCGGAACGACCGACGGGGCTGGACCGGGAACGGCGCCCGGGTGGCCCGGTAACGGAGCAGCGGTCGCTGAACCAGCGAGCACCGTGGACACGATGAAGGCGAGCACCATACCGGCGAAGGTCGCAACGAGGACGTATGCGGGGCGACCGAGTCGACGGTGGCGCCGGGGCGGATCCATGCCCGGAGGAAGCTCCGGGATGGCCGACTCAGGCGTACTCACTACATTGATCTACCACTTGGAGTGGTCACTCAAACACGAAAAGTGATTATCGGACCGTCTCCCCCCCCCATGTCGAGCGGCGTTCGACCTGCTCTCCGCGGGCACGAGGGAACCGTCGGGACGACTGGCCCCACCTCCGAAACCCGGGCCGGTTCACTGCACAGTGGCCCCTGCCCGTATCACCGGTAGGGAACCGCTGCGACGACGACGTGATCCATGCCCCCGTTGCTAGGGTCCATTCGTGGACAGCGCCGAGCAGCCACCGCTCGGCTGGCGGCCGATTGTCTCGCTGGCCCTCTGTGTCATCGGCCTCGGGTTGTCCGCCTACACCCTCTGGATCCACTACCAGCCCAGTGCGCTGGCCTGCATCTCTGCCGGGCCGATCGACTGCCAGGCCGTGCTCACCAGTGCTCAGTCAGTCGTGATCGGCGTCCCGGTGCCGTTCTTCGGCATCGGGTTCTTCCTCGGGATGGGTGCGCTGTGTCTGCCCGGAGCGTGGCGCACCTCGACCGTTTGGGTTCACGGGCTTCGACTGGCAGGTGTCGTGGTGGGGATCGCATCAGTGATCTATCTGGTCTCGACCGAGTTGTTCACCGTCAAGAAGATCTGCCTGTGGTGCTCGGGCGTCCACCTGGTGACACTCGCCCTCTTCATCATCGTCGTCACGGCGACTCCGGCCCTCATGACCCGCGGCGACCGGCCTCCTGCTGCGGACCGGTAGGGCCTCCCTGCATGATCCGCCCTGGATCTGACGGAGGCCCGGCCTAGCGGATCCTGACCGGATGCTGATCGGTCTGATGGTCACTGTTGGCCGCCGCGAACTCGACGGGCGACACCTTGTTGACGAAGCCGTCCACGTGCTCGTTGTCGTGCCAATCGACGGCGCGGCACTGCCTGAGCGTGGAACCGTGGGCGATACAGACCGAGCAGGAGGTCAGCTCAGGAGTTCCCGGATGTCCGAGGCGGTCATCGCTCCGGACTCGAAGTCGCCGGAGTCCATCACGTTGGCGAAGAGCGCCGACTTCTTGGCCTTCAGTGCCATCACCTTCTCCTCGATGGTGTCCTTGGCCACCAACCGGTAGACCATCACCTTCTTGGTCTGGCCGATGCGATGGACCCGATCCACAGCCTGGGCCTCGGTGGCAGGGTTCCACCATGGGTCGAGAATGATGCAGTAGTCCGCCTCGGTCAGGTTGAGACCGAACCCACCGGCCTTGAGGCTGATGAGGAATACGGGCGCGGAGCCGCTCCGGAAGCCATCGATCACCTCATCGCGCCTGCGGGTCTCGCCGTCGAGATAGGAGTGCTGGATCCCGGCATCCTCGATCCGCCGCCGGGCCAAGTTGAGGAACCTGGTGAACTGGCTGAACACCAGGGCTCGGTGACCGTCGGCAGCGATGTCCTCGAGGATCTCCATCAGTGCATCGAGCTTGGTGGAGGGGACGTTGACGTGCTTGCCGTCGACCAGAGACATGTCGAGGCTGGCCTGGCGCAGCAGCGTCAACGAGCGGAAGATCTCGAACCGGTTCTTCTGGACGTCGCCGAGCAGGCCGAGCACCTTCTGGCGCTCCCGTTGCAGGTACGTCTGGTAGAGCTTCTTCTGCTTCGGGTGGAGATCGAGCTCGAGAACCTGCTCCTGTTTGTCGGGGAGATCGCGGACGACCTGGTCCTTGGTCCGACGCAACATCAGCGGACGGACCCGGCGGCGGAGTTTGGCCAGGCGATCCATATCGCCCTTCTTCTCGATCGGCGTCCGGTAGTGATCGGTGAACCGGTCCGGACTGGGGAAGAGCCCCGGAGCGGCGATCGACAGCAACGACCACAGCTCCATCAGGTTGTTCTCGATCGGCGTCCCCGTCATCGCCACCTTGTAGGGCGCGGGCAGCATCCTCGCGCGGCGGTAGGCCTGGGAACTCCGGTTCTTCACGAACTGCGCCTCGTCCAGGAAGAGGCCGGCCCAGTGGATCGCCGCGTACTCGTCGTACTCGATGCGGAACAGGGCATAGGAGGTGATGACCACATCGGCCCCGGCGGCCACCTCGGTGAGTGTCATGCCCCGGCGCCGCTCCGTTTCGGAGACGGTGACCGGAGTGAGATCCGGCGCGAACCGGCGGCACTCGGCCGCCCAGTTCCCGACCACGCTCGTCGGCGCCACCACCAGGAAGGGAGCGTCGGTGAGCCCCTGCTCCCAGGTGTGGCACATGAGCGCCAGTGCCTGGATCGTCTTGCCGAGCCCCATGTCGTCGGCCAGCACGCCGCCCAGGTGATGCTCGAAGAGGTAGACCAGCCAGTTGAAGCCGGTGAGCTGGTACGGCCGGAGGGTCGCGTGGAGCATGTCGGGCACCGCGTGATCGATCCGGTTGTTCGCTCCGGTGAGGGAGCGAACAGACTGCTCCCACTCCCGGGCCTGGGCGGTGACCACTCCGAGCCGCTGGAGGTCCTCCCACAGGCTGGCCTGGAAGCGGCTGATCCGGAGCGTCTCGCCCGGGTGGTCATCGAGGTCGCGAGCTTCGACGATCAGCGTGGCGAGTTGCCGGAGCTCCTTGCGGTCGAGGGAGAAGTACGTCCCTGACGGAAGGATCAGATGGGATTGCTCCTCGGCCAGCGCCACGAAGAGATCGGCGAACGGGACGTCCTCGCCGCCTACCGTTACGGTGACGGTCAGGTCGAACCAGTCGTTGTCGCCCGACTGGGCACCACCGAGGTTGACGACGGGGGCGTCGACGACCTCTCGGTACTCGAGCACTTCGCCGTGCTGGACGATGTCCACCTCGGCGATGCGCTCGAGGATGGGGAGCGTCTCCGCGACGAAGCGCGCGGCGGCCATGCCGGTGAGCGTGACGTCGGGAGCGAGGCGCTCACCGACGTAGGTGGGCTGGAGCAACCCCGATTCGGTGTCGACGACAGCCATCACCGCGTGGACGATGCGGTCCTCGGCCACACGGTCGCCCATCCGGCTCGGGGCGTCCCAGAGGTCCTCCGTCCAACTTGCGCCCACCGCGCTCCGCGACCAGGTCAGTTCGATCAGATGCCCTTCCCGGTGGCGGACGGTCAGCACCAACCGTGCCGCGGGCAGTTCTGCCAGTTCGACGGACCCGTCGCTCGATCCGACCACGATCCTGCGCCGGAGCGCCGGGTAGAGATCGCGGAGGAAGCGCTCCTCGTCCCTCGGGGGGATGCGCACCGCGGACGTCGCAAGGAATGAGCGGGTACGTTCGTCGATCGGCGATTCGAGAGCTGCCAGGGAGAGCTGGGCAGAAGTCCCCTCCACCTCGGTGGGAAGCCCCCACCATGCGATGCCGTGGGCCGGTTCACCGATGAAGAGCACCGATGCGAGCGGCACTTCCTTACCGTCAGCGACGACCTGGGGACGGAGCACGATACCCGTCTCCTCGCGTACCGCGTCGATCCTGACCTGTGCCGGGCCTGGTCGGTAGTCGACCGGCCCAGCCTGCCGGCCAGCCATCAGCAGCGGGAGCTCGAGGTCTGTGGCCTCTCGCAACAGATCCCACAGGCGCCGGCTGTTGATGGTCTGGAGCCAGACCACTTCGTCCGATGAGGTGTAGTAGCTCCTCGGATTCGACAGCCGGCTCAGTGCGAGCAGCTCGGTGAGGATGGTCAGGTGCCTTCCCGATCCGATCACCGGACGCCCGTAGGAGTACTGATGCTCCAGCCGCGACCACGAGATACCGGTCCTGACCCAGTTCCGGCTGGTGCTACTCCGGATCACCGGACGCAACCGGATCCCCGAGGCGGGGGTGGTCGACCGATACTGGGATGCGGGCAGGGTCGACACCAGCTCGAACTGGAGGCCGAGGTTTGGTGCCGACGGCTCGATCCCACCCGCAGCGGCTGCCGAGTGTGGCGAGACCAACAGTTGGAGTGAGTGCTCCCAGTCGGACGGCGGCGAGGCTGATGCCGCAACGGGTGCCCGGCGGTTGCCCACCTCCGCAGTGGAAGTCGTCGGTCCGGTGGTGGGGACATCTCTGGGGACCACGGTCAACACCGGAGCGGTGGGCGACTCCCGGCTCCCGTCTGCGAGCAGCAGGGCAACGGCGTGCTTGCAGTTGTAGCCGACCGGGCAGGTACAGGCGCCGTCGATGTCGGTGGTCCGACCGGTGGCCGATGTCGTCACCAACACCTCGACGACATACGGCTTGGTGGCACTGCCCTGCACCTCACCGATCAGGCAGGTCCCGTCGAGCGTCCACCGGTTGCTCCGCACCGCACCGTTGTGGGCGTAGGCCCGACCCCGGGCGAAGGTGGCCGCCCCGACAATCCGCTGTAGGTTCGCCTCGTCGGCGGAGGTCATCACGCGCGTCCGGTTCCTTCCGGGCTCGACGGCTCGCAGCTATCGTACCGCCCGACACAACGCGTCGATCTGGGGTCGGATGGCAGTCGCGGCACGACCACCGGCCGATCTCGGCCGACTGACGTTGCCTCCCGTATCCGCCCATCGGGTAGGCGGAACCTGCGTAGGGTCCGCTTGAACCGAGTGACGGAAGTTGGGCCAGCTGCCCGCCTCGTCATGGACTTGGCCGTACCTGGTGGGCCGTGTGGGCCTCGATCCCACCGCCTTGGCATCGGACGTCCGGGTCGGTCGATAGCAGTTCGCTTCGGCAGTGGCCGACATCGGCCTCGAGCTGCAGCGACTCGTCAGGTCTCCCGAGGGTCGCCTCCGTCACCTGCACGATCAAGGCGCGTGCCGTGGGAAATTCCACCCGGCGATCCCTCTCGTGACGCTCGGCCCGTGCCACTGTCGCCTTCCCGGGCCGAACGTCGGGCGGCGCCCAATCGGCCGATTAGGAGGGGAGACGACCCGGTGCCCCGGGGCAATCTCCTGGCCCAGCGGGCCGGCCCCGATCTGGCGGCCTGGGGAAGGGCGTCGGCAATCATGCGCTTGCGTGCTCGGGCGGCTGCGCGATCCTTGGCGGACGCTCTGGGCTACGGGAGCTCGACGATCATCGACCCGTCGTCGCCAGGAAGGTCGCCCCCCACCGTCGCCGAGACGACCAGGCTTGCAAGGTCGGCAATGCCGCGGGACACCGAGACGAAGGCGGCATCCGCGGCGTCACGTCCCGTGACGACGCGGACCAGTGAGGATCGTGGAGCGAGACCCGTGGCGTCATGGACGCACCAGCGGCCATCGACGAAGGCCTCGAACACCGCGTGGAAGTCCATCGGGAGGAGCCCAGGTGCGTAGACAGCCGCGAAGCGGGCGGGGATCCCAGTCGCCCGACACAGCGCCACGCCGAGATGGGCGAAGTCGCGACACGTCCCGACCCCCGTGAGAAGGGTGTCCTCAGCCGAGTCGTGGACGCTGCTCGACCCGGGAACGTACCCGACCCGGAGCCGAATCCACTCGGTGATGGCGGCAACTCGGGCACCGACGTCGCGTCCGATCCCGAACTCCGCCACGGCGAATCCCACGATGTGGTCACTCGGGCAGTACCGGCTCGGTCGCAGGTACAGCTGTTGCAGGTAGTCCGACGATGGGGTCCCGGTGACCGGCGACAGGGTAGGGCCGAGGCCCTCCGTGGAGGGCGGCACCCGGGTGTCGATCTCGGCGCGGTAGCTCACCGAGAGCAGGCCCGACGTCGCCACCACGGTGACGACCCTCGCCCCGGAAGGATCGGTCAGCTCGTGGAGGTCACCTTCACGAATGCCGTCAGTCGCCACGTCGAACCGCTCGTTCAGCACTCGTCCAGCCGACCGTGCGGCCATGATCTGGATGACGATCGTGCTCGGCTCGACAACGGCGACCGCGAGGTCGCAGGTGATGACTCGCAGGGACGCCACCGGGTGCTCCTGACCATCGACCGGGTCGAACTCACGCAAGGGGAACCTGCAGTGCACTGGACACCGAATCCACGTCTTCGTCGGTCCGACACCGCCACCGGACTCCTGGCTGCTCGGCCGGGGTCATTGGCTCCGTTCCGATGTGCTGCATGCCTCTAGTCTGCCCGGATCCGCGCGACCCGCCCAAGGTGCAACTCACGGCAAAGACGTATCTAGGATCGCCACCTCCCGACGAGCTGAGGTCGAGTGACGCGCAAGGTCGTCGCCTACGAGTTGTTGTCACTCGACGGGGTGGCGGAGGAGCCGTCTCAATTCATCGCCGAGTTCGATGACGTACTGCGAGAAAACCTCGGGCGGGTGGTCTCGTCGCAGGATGCCGTCCTGATGGGCCGCCGGACCCATGACGAGTGGGCGGGATTCTGGCCCTCCAGCGACATCGAGGCGTTCGCCAGCTTCATCAATGGGGTAGAGAAGTACGTCGTGACCTCGACGGTTCCGGAGGTCACCTGGGCCGACACCACGACCATCAACGGTGGCCTCCTCGACGTCCTCGCGGGATTGAAGCGACGGCCCGGAGGCGACATCGGAATTCACGGGAGCATTGCGCTAACCCAACCCCTGCTCGTGAGCGGGCTGGTCGATGAGCTCAGAATTGTTGTCGCTCCAGCGTTGCAGGGACGAGGCCGAAGGCCCTTCGACGAGGGGACACCGAGGCACCTGGCGCTGATGCGCACCGTCATCTCGCCAGCGGGACCTCTGCTTCTGGACGACCAAGTGAAGGAGTGAGTTCCATGGCGGATCCCTGCCCGCGCAGGTCGGAGTCCATGAGGCGACCGATGATGTCGACCGCATCCAGCAACTCGGGACATCTCGCTGGAATGTTCGAGTCGCAAGCTGCGGACTGCCACGGTCTCGCCCCTCGGTGGACCAACGATTCGACGGCTGGCTGCTCCCGAGACGTTTGACGGGATCGCTTGCACCGGCGAACTCGGCCTTCCAAGGCTTCGGGTCCTCGGATCGCCTCGGCAACAGGTGCCCGTCGTGGAGTCCCTCGCAGCCCGTGCGGTCGACATCACCGACCTCACTGGAATCTGGAGTGGGTTCGGATCCGAATCCCTCGAACTGGCTGCCGTACCGTCCACCGTTGGCAAAGGTGCTGGGCAAGTTTGGGGCAACTCCCAATCGGTCGGCAGATCCCATCGGCTACGTGCACGACCCGGTCATGATGACCGGTGCACTCACGCAACCGAACTGATGGAACCTGTCGAAGGAGCACCAGAACTCATCGCGTGATTCCCCTACTCCTCCGTGACCAGCATGAGGTCATCCGGCGTCAGTCCGGCTGCGAAGCCGGGTCGAGGTCCCGACGATCGGCATTCGCGAGCAGATAGCTGCCGTACCCTGGCCTATGGCCACTATCCCCCACCCGGCTGGGACCGGCCTTCCGATCGAAGAGGTCATCGACGAACTCCGTACCGCGCTCTTCGGGATCGGCGCCGCGGTCCTCCAGGCTGAGCCGGGCGCCGGCAAGACGACGGTCGTACCCCTCCGGCTGTTGGCCGAATCGTGGATGGATGGCGGTCGCATGCTCCTGCTCGAACCCCGTCGGGTCGCCGCACGCGCTGCCGCCGCGCGGATGGCCGCACTGCTCGGCCAGCGTGTCGGGGAGACCGTCGGCATCTCGACGCGTGACGAGCGCCGGGTCTCGAAGGAGACCCGGATCGAGGTCGTCACCGACGGCATTCTCACCCGACGCCTCCAGCGGGACCCCACCCTCGACGGTGTCGCGCTCGTCATCTTCGACGAGTTCCATGAACGACACCTCCAGGCGGATCTCGGCCTGGCACTCACGCTCGACGTCCGCGAAGGCCTCCGCCCGGACCTTCGCGTCCTCGTCATGTCTGCGACTCTCGACTCGGGCCCGGTCTCGGTCCTCCTCGGGGATTCGCCAGTCGTGTCGAGCCGCGGACGGTCGTTCCCGATCGATCTGCGGTGGATGCCCCGGCGACCCGACGTCCGTCTGGAACACGGTGTCGCCGCAGCGGTGCATCATGCGCTCGAGCGTGACCCTGGGGATGTCCTCGTCTTCCTCCCCGGGACCGGGGAGATCAGAGCCGTGATCCGCGCGCTCGGCGGTCTCGACGGCGTCGACGTCTTACCGCTCCATGGCACGCTTCCGGCCAAGGAGCAGGACCGGGCGTTGCGCGCGGGAGTGCGACGCCGGGTCGTCGTCGCGACCGATATCGCGGAGTCGAGTGTGACGGTGGAGGGAGTTTCGATCGTCATCGACAGTGGTTTGGCCCGGCGTCCCGCGTTCGACCCCGCGAGCGGCCTCAGTCGGCTGCGGATGATCACCACCTCCCGTGCGTCAGCCGACCAACGTGCCGGTCGCGCAGGTCGCACCGCGCCCGGCGTGGCCTACCGGCTGTGGTCCGAATCCGAGCACCTCGGACGGCGGACGTGGCCCGATCCCGAGATCGCTGCTGCCGACTTGGCGCCGCTCGCGCTCGAACTCGCCGCCTGGGGCGCGCCTGCCGAGGCGCTCCGGTGGCTCGACCCGCCGCCGCCGGGCGCGCTGGCGGTCGCGGTCTCCCTGTTGATCGACCTCGGCGCGCTCGCCGACGGCCGCCCGACCGATCTCGGGCGTCGGATGCTCGAGCTTCCACTTCACCCGCGACTCGCCCGGATGGTGATCGAGGCACCTGCCGACGCCCGTCGGGAGGCCGCGCTCCTCGCAGCGATGCTCTCGGAACGGGATATCGCCCGGCGGAGTGGGCGAGACTCCCCCGTGAGTGCGGACATCGCGGAGCGCCTGGCCGCGCTCACGGGCGACGGCTCGGGCTCGCTCGAGGTCGACGGCGCGGCCGTCGCAACGGTCCGCCGCCGTGCGGACGAGCTGCTCCGACGCGCCAAGTTGTCGCGAGGCGGTGGTCGAACGGCCGACCCCGGTCCGCTGCTCGCGCTCGGCTACCCCGACCGGATCGCGCGGTTGAGCGGCGGTGCCCGCTACCGGTTGCGCCACGGCTCGGGCGCGACCCTCCCCGAGCACGACCCATTGACCGGCGCCGGGTGGCTCGTCGCGGCCGAGATCGAAGGCGCCGACCGCGTCGCTCATGCCGATGGCCGGATCCGTCTCGCCGCGGTACTCGACCATGAGGACGTCGAGTCGATCGGCGGGAAGGGGATCGCGACCGTCGTCCGGGTGGCGTGGGACGACGGGGTCGATGATCTGCGGGCAACGACCGAACGTGTCCTCGACGCGCTGGTCCTCGGTGCCGTGCGAACCTCCGCGCCGGCAGGGCCGGAGACCACCGCGGTGCTCGTTGCTCACGCCGTCTCGACCGGACTGGCGCCTCTCGGGTGGTCCGGTGCGGCGCGAACCCTCCAGGCACGCGTCGGGTGGGCGCGTACGGCGTTCGGTGACGCGTGGCCGGCGTGCACCGACGATGCGCTCGCCGCCGACGTCGGCGCGTGGCTCGCTCCACTTCTCGGGCGGGCGACGGGCAGAGCGGATCTCGAGCGCGTCGACATGGCCGGTGTCATCCGTGCGCGCCTCGGTGGCCTGGTCGCGGACCTCGACCGACTCGTGCCGAACGCGGTGCGCCTCGCCAACGGCAAGAGCGTCCCGGTCGCCTACGACGGTGAGCGTCCCCGGATTTCGGTGCGCGCCCAGGACCTCTACGGCACCGTTGTCCACCCTACGATCGCGAACGGTCGGATCCCGGTCACGGTAGAGGTGAACTCACCCGCCGGGCGGCCGATCCAGATCACCGGCGACCTCCCGGGGTTCTGGAGCGGGAGCTGGGCGGCGGTCCGCCGGGAGATGGCGACGCGCTATCCGCGCCACCACTGGCCCGACGATCCGGCGTCCGCGGCCCCTGGGCAGCGCCCCCGTCCGCGTCGCTGATCGGATCCCATCAGGAGGTCCCGACCTCGCTACTGGACAAGGCCTGCGCCGAAGCGGGCTTCAGCCCAACGGTCGCGCTTCGAGCCGAACAGACTGCACGTGCCCCTCTGCTCGCCTCCGCCGGACTCGGTCCACCGCTCGTTCCTGCGTCGATCATCTCGGACGGGTTCGATGGATTGATCTTCGCGACATCGCCGCCGACCAGGCGACCGTTGGCCGTCTACCAGCGTCCGAATGCGGACCCGCTGACCGTCGCGTGCTCCCGCTCGATCGCTGCGGAGGTTGAGCTCATGCCGGAACACGTCGCAACGAGGTTCCGGCTGTTGGAACGACCTTCGTGACATAGATGCGGATCAGGGGCGAGTACGACGGGCCCTCGGCCGTGACGCGACCCCACGGTGGCCAGAGGGCACCGACGACGAAGCAGGCCATCACGAATGGAAGTCCACGTGACGATTTCGCTTCCCGACGACGAGACGCAGATCTCGTGGGCCTCCGGGCACGTGGGCATCGGCACCTCGACCGCCCACCGCCTGGTCGCCGCCGACCTACCCGGTTTCTCATCGTCGGGGTCCAACGACGGATTTCGTCCCCAGCTACTGGCCGAGGTCCAGAGGAGGCGACCGGAGAGGCCACACCCCGGTGTCGATCGTCGGTGGCCGTGCCCTTCTGTTTCCGGGATTGTTGTCAGGAAGTAGTCACAGAGGGCAGTCCGGAGGGCACGGCCCAACCGGAACGGCCGTGGTGAGCTGGTGGGCCAAGTGGGTCTCGATCCCACCACCTCGGGAAGTGCGTCCAAGGGCGCATCGACGTTGATCGAGAGTGCTCGCTGCCTGTACTGAAGGTCCCAGTGACGATCACGCGCCGCGTGCAGTGGCCCGGAGCCGTGGCCACGTTCCATGCAGGACAGGGGAGTGTTCGGGTCTCGTGCTCTGGTGGCCAAGTGGCTTGTCCGGGGTGAGTGATGAGATGACATGGGCCATCCCCGCCCACCCAGGCATTGAGGGGATGGCGGCAGAGGACCACCCGCGGCCCGGTTACCTGGCCGACGGCCACTTCGATCCGGACGTCAGGCTTCGATCCCACGCAGCCCGAGGTCATGGTGAGACCTGGGCGGTGCGTGATTCCTAGTTCGTCCCGAGTTCGGTGAGCCCAGCGAGGATGTCGGCGACCTCCGTGCGGGCCGTGTAGTCGGGTTGCACGTCCACGAAACGCACCGTGCGATCCTTGTCCACGATGAGGACGCTGGGCCGGGGCAACTGAGTGGAGCCTTCCGCGTTCACCTGGGCAAGATCGAGGCCCAGCTTGCGCTGAGCTTCCAGGACCTCGTCGGCTTGCTGGAAGACGATGCCGACTCTGTGGGCGACGCGGTTGCCCGGGTCGGACAGCACGGTGAAGTCGAGCTCGGCCTTCTCCACAGTGGAGAGGGATTGATCAGGAGATTGGGGGCTGATGGCCACCAGACGCGCGCCGAAGGCACCCAACTCGGGCAGTAGCTCACGTTGGTAGGTCCTCAGTGCCAGGTTGCAGTAGGGACACCAGCCGCCACGGTAGAAGACGATGACGGCCGGGCCACTGTCGACGAGTTCGTCCAGCGTGACCGGCGCCCCGGTCGCATCGGTCAGGGAGAAGGATTCCAGGGTGTCGCCGACCTGGAGCGTGCCGGCAGGAATCCCTTGGTCGAGAAGGTCCTGGATGCTTCGATCGAATGCTTCGGCTACATCTGAAGGAAGCCGTTCGGCAGCGGCTGCCTTCAGCTGCTCAGACTGCTCATGGATGGTGACAGGCATCGAACCTCCCAGGGGACATCGTCGGTGGAGTGCTACTGGACTGTACAGTCCAATGCACATGCCATCACGTAACAACTGGACTGTCAAGTCCACAAACGAGATACTTGGGACTATGGGACTCCAGCCGACCACCGAGAGGGGCCGCCAGACCCGACAGCGCATCGTCGCCGCGGCGGCCGAGGTGGTGGCCGAACATGGCGCTCTCGGGGCCAGCCTGGATGAGGTCGGTGCCCGCGCGCCTGCATCGCGCAGCCAGCTCTACCACTACTTTGACGACAAGGCCGACCTGATGAGGTCTGTGGCCGACGCCACCAATGAAGCCGTCCTCGAGGGCCAACGTGACCTCTTCGCCGAGCTCGGCTCTTGGGACGGACTGGTGCGATGGACAGACGCCCTCGTCGAGCTCCAGGTGCAGCTCGGTGGGCGGGGAGGCTGTCCAATCGCCAACCTTCTCGGTCAGCTCGGCGAACGCGACGATGACATCCGCATGGTGCTTGCGTCTGGTTTCGACCGTTGGGAGGCCTCGATACGTGACGGCCTCACCACCATGATCAACGCGGGGGAACTTCGACCCGACTCCGATGCCGACTGGCTCGCTGCTTCCGTCCTCGCAAGCCTCCAGGGCGGCCTCGTCCTGACCCAGGCTCGCCGTGACCCCCGAGCGCTCCGTCGGGCACTGGACGGCGCTCTGGCCCTGATCGGCACGTACCGCCCAACGGGCTGACCAGCACATCCGGCCCGTGACTCCAGGCCCCAGAACTGCTTGTTGCTCGGCCAATGCCGGCAATCGGGCGTTCTACACGAGCCATGGGGTAGATGATTGCTGAGCATGTCGGGCACGCCCGGCATGCGTCTCAGGCGGCCGAGCGCTCGCTGAGTGGACGGCGGCGCAGCTCCGTCATCTGGATCGCCTGCGGAACATATGCCTGGTCGAGCGTGCCGATGTCGGTTCCGGGCGGGACGATCTCATCGATCCGGTCGAGGACATCGTCGGAAAGGACGATGTCCACCGCCGAGAGGAGGTCGTCGAGTTGCTCCATGGTGCGGGCGCCGAGCAGCGCGCTGGTGACGCCCGGGTGCGAGATGGCGAATGCCATCGCCAAATGGGGCATCGACAGTCCCGCTTCCCCGGCGAGCGCAATCAGTTGCTCCACCGCGTCCAGTCGCCGCCCATCACTGAACGCAGTGAACAATTTCGCGCGGATGACGTCGGTGTCCTGCCCCCGACGAACCCGACCTGTGAGCATGCCCTGCCCGAGCGGGCCCCACACCAGGATGCCCATGCCAAATCGCTGCGCGACCGGAAGCACCTCACGCTCGATCCCGCGGGTCAGGATCGAGTACGGCGGCTGGTCGGTGCGGAACTGCTCCAGACCTCGCCGTTCTGCCACCCAGTGTGACTCCACAAGGGTTGATGCCGGCATCCCCGATGTCCCGAACGCGCGGATCTTGCCGCTGCGGACGAGGTCTGTCAGCGCGGAGAGTGTCTCCTCGATGTCCGTATCGGGTCCGGGTCGGTGGAGCTGATACACGTCGATGTGTTCGGTCTGGAGGCGGCGCAACGAGTTCTCGACCGCCGTCATGATCCATCGCCGGGACGCACCCCGGCAGTTCGGATCGGTGCCGATGGGCCGACTGAACTTGGTGGCGAGAACCACGCTGTCACGACGGCCCTTGAGGGCCCGACCGACAACTTCCTCCGAGTCTCCGTACGCGTCGGCGGTGTCGATGAGGTTGATGCCTGCGTCGAGCGCCTTGTGGATGATGCGGATCGATACCTCGGGGTCGGAGTTACCGATCTCTGTGGCCAACATGAGCGCGCCCAGCGCGTACGGGCTGACGTTGATGCCTGTTCGGCCAAGGCTTCGGTACTGCACGAGGGTCTCCAGACGTGAGTGCGTGGACGCGTCGTGCGACGTACGCTGCCGACATAGCGGAATCTCCTTCCGGTACTATACGGAAGTAATTTCCGTTTATCAAGAGGAGGGCCATGGGACTCGAGTCGGTCAGGGCGGAGCCTCCATCGACGGTGGCCGGCAACGAACCAGCTCGGCGTCAGCGCGCTGACGCCAGGCGAAATGTCATCGCCCTGGTGGAGGCAGCCACGACCGTGTTCGCGGGCAGCGGGGTGGATGCGCCAGCGAAGGAGATCACGGATCTTGCGGGTGTTGGAGTTGGAACGCTGTACCGGCATTTTCCTCGCCGATCCGACCTCATCGTCGCGGTGCTGCAACACGAGATCGATGGGTGCGTCGAAGCTGCGGAAGCACTCGGGAACACCCCTGATCCTTGGGAAGCGCTCATGGATTGGATCGATCGCTTCACGGAGTTCGTCGGCACCAAGCGCGGGCTCGCCTCGGCGCTCCACTCCGGTGACCCGGCCTACGACGACCTCCCCCAGCACCTCCTGGCACAGCTCGAACCGGCGCTCCAAGCGCTCCTCGCCCGAGCGGTAGACGGCGGATACGCCCGAGACGGAGTCGCGGCCCGGGAAGTCCTGACGACCGTTGCTCTCATCTGCCAGCCGGTCCGCGGTGAACGACCGAGCTTCAACCAACGCATGGTGCGAGTGTTCATGGAGGGACTCAAGCGATCGAAGTGATCGACCGGCTCGAGTTGATGTCGGATGACGAACTCTGAAGGTGACGGTATATCCAGTGCCTTCGAGCAGGTCGGCGGCGCGAGCAGGTGGCGTATCGCCCGTGGCCGAGTAGCGGACCGAGTAGCTGGCCCACTCCGGACCGCCACCACGGAGGGGGTCACTGAGGAGGCCGGAGTGCAAGTGCCGGCGATCTACCAGCTGTTCGATGACAAGGCCGGGTTGCTGGAGGCGGTGCCCGAGCGGGTGATCGCCACCTGCGTTCACGTCAACGCCGCGATCGTGGAGGCGGCATCACCCGTCCGAGCCGCTTCTGCCGTCTGGAGGATCCGCAGGGAGTCATGCACTTGCCTACGGCGCGCTCGGGCAGGGCCGGCGAGTTCGCCTCTGGAGTCGTCGTCGTGAGTAACCATCAAGGACGGAGTTCCAGTGCCAGAAATGACTCCGAGTTGGATGGTCAGTGGGCCGTGTGGGTCTCGATCCCACCACCTTGGGATTAAAAGTCCCCTGCTCTACCGGATGAGCTAACGGCCCGAACGAACGATAATGCGTGCTGCGCCCTGTGGTGCCACGTTCCGTCGGCCAC
>Ga0302267_10000473_pt1 | contig 54317 bp, 41 predicted proteins | sample III_Bog_E1_3_FD_194555 | JGI IMG/M metagenome (GOLD analysis project Ga0302267, IMG submission 194555) | Peat permafrost microbial communities from Stordalen Mire near Abisko, Sweden - III_Bog_E1_3 | ecosystem: Environmental > Terrestrial > Soil > Wetlands > Peat | place: Sweden: Abisko...
CGGAAGCTGAGCCGTAAGCACCGCCGATGTCGGTGCAATCAGAGGAAAGAATCCAATAGCAACTAGCGCCGATGCACGCAGATATTTCGAGACGCGGATAACTTGCAGGATGTTCATTCAAGCCTCAGAAAAGTAGAACCGTGTTCCAGAGACGACTGCGGAATGAAATAAGTTGCCGAGTTTTCGGCAGATTAGTTTTGTATGCGTTTTTGCGCCTGTCTTCAACCATGGTGACAGTCGCCATTGTGCTGGAGTGCATCAGCCAATGGCGTACTGGTGTTTAGATGGTTGCGGAACAGGCTGTTAACTGGGGAAACTTTTTGCTATAGAATTCTAGCAATTCGGAAGAGCGCATTTTCTCGTCGGAAACTGTGGGCATATCCGCTCTCCGGTGCGACCAATCGCCAAGGGGATTGAATGAGGAAGCGGAGTGGGTTGATTACGCTGCTGTTGATGATGGGCTTTGCGTTGGGTGTGGTGGCGAATGCGCAAGCGGTGCGGACGAAGATCAACGTGGATCGGGGATGGAAGTTCTATCTCGGCGATCAAACCAAGGCCAGCGCCCCGGCCTTCGACGACAGCAAGTGGCAGGATATAAACCTGCCCCATTCCTTCAGCGAGCCTTACTTTCGCTCGCCGGACTTCTACGTCGGCTACGGATGGTATCGGCGGCATGTCCAAGTGGACACGGCCAGCATCAACCAGCAGGTCTCGCTCGAGTTCGAGGGAGCCTTTCAGGACGCCGAGCTCTGGGTCAACGGCAAGAAGGCGGGCGAGCATCTGGGCGGATACACCGGCTTCTCCATCGACATCACAGGCAATCTACAAATAGGCGACAACGTCATCGCCGTGCGCGTCAACAATCTATGGAATGGCCAGCTCAACCCCCGCTCCGGCGAGCACGTCTTCAGCGGCGGTATCTATCGCGACGTCTACCTGGTGACGACCTCGGCAGTGCACGTCCCTTGGTACGGAACCTTCGTGACAACGCCGAAGGTCTCCAACGAAGCGGCTACCATCGACGTGAAGACCGAGGTGCGCAACTCTTCTGGCGCGGCAACGACCGCCGTGCTGAGGACGGCGATCCTCGACCCGGCGGGCAAGCAGGTCGCAGAATACTCGACGGAGAGCAAGATCGAAGCAGGCGCACTCGCAACCCTCGACCAGAGCGGCGATCTCACCGGCCCCCAGCTCTGGTCGCCCGAGACGCCGAAGCTATACACCGCTGTCAGCCGCATCTACGTGAAGGGGGCCTTGCAGGACGAGTTCCACACCACCTTCGGCATTCGCTGGTTTACATGGACCGCTGACGCCGGCTTTACCCTCAACGGCAAGCACCGCTACTTCCACGGAGCCGACGTGCATCAGGATCACGCGGGCTGGGGAGATGCCGTTTCGGACGCCGGAGCCCGACGAGACGTGGCGATGGTCAAGGAGGCGGGCTTCGACTTCATCCGCGGCTCGCACTACCCGCACAAGCCGGCCTTCGCCGATGCCTGCGACCAGCTCGGCGTCCTCTTCTGGTCGGAGAATCACTTCTGGGGGATCGGTGGTTACAAGGCCGATGGCTACTTCGACGCCAGTTCCTACCCGCCGGTCGAGGAAGATCAGGCCCCCTTCGAGGCGCATGTCTTGCAGAGTTTAGCCGAGATGATTCGCATCAACCGCAACCATCCCTCGATCATCGCGTGGAGCATGTCGAACGAGCCGTACTTTTCGCCGCCCACCGTAATGCCGAAGGTGCGCGCACTGCTGGCCAAAGAGGTCGCCGAAAGCCACAAGCTTGACCCAACCCGTCCAGCAGCCATCGGTGGAGCGCAGCGCGGCGGCATCGACAAGATCGGCGACATCGCTGGCTACAACGGTGACGGAGCGCGTCTTTTCCTGCATCCATCCGTGGCCAGCGCAGTCACCGAGTACGGCTCGTACAAGGAGATTCGCCCCGGCATCTACGACTCCAACCTGCGCGATCTGACTGGCCAGCCCGAATTTTCCTGGCGCGGCGGCCAAGCAATCTGGAGCATGTTCGACCACGGCTCAGTCGCCGGAGCCGAGGGCACCACTGGCATCGTTGACTACTTCCGCCTGCCCAAGCGCGGCTGGTACTGGTATCGCAACGCACTGCGCAGCATCCCTCCGCCGGAGTGGCCCGTCGAGGGCAAGGCCGCCGCTTTGCGCCTCACCTCAAGCAGTCCAGTGATCGAGCGCGCCGACGGAACCGATGATGTGCAGGTCATCGTCACCGTCGTCGACGCCTCTGGTAAACAGCTCAACAACGCCCCCGACGTAAAGCTGGAGGTCGCCAGCGGCCCGGGAGGCTTCCCCACAGGCCGTTCGATATCGTTCAATAAAGATTCGGACATTCCCATCCTCGACGGCCAGGCCGCCATCGAGTTCCGCTCCTACTACGCCGGAACGACGACGATCCGTGCCACCTCCCCCGGCCTGCCCGAGGCGCTGCTAAAGGTCGTCTCGAAAAACGCGCCAGAGTACGTCGCAGGCAAGACGCCGGAGTTTCTGCCCGACCCCTATGTCCGCTTCATCGGGCGGATGCAGAGCGCGGCGGCGAAGGAGGTGGTCGCCAACATCGCGCTCGACCGTCCCACCAGTGCCAGCAGCATGGCCGCTGGCCATCAGTCGAAGCTGGCTACGGACGGAGACAACGCGACCTACTGGGCCGCCGCGCCAGACGCCACCGGCCCGCAGTGGTGGGAGAGCGATCTCGAGGGCGTCTACGACGTCAGCGAGGTAATCGTTCGCTTCGCCAGCACAGGAAGCTACGCCTACGAGATCCAGATCTCGACCGACGACCGCATCACATGGAGGACCGCAGTCAAAGGCACGGCCGATGCTGTTGCTGGAAAGCCAGTGGTGATCCCGTTGCCGACAGGGACGCGTACCAGCGGGATTCGCATTGTGCTGGATTCAGTGCCACAGGGCACAGTGCCCGGACTCGCGGAGGTCGCAGTGCGCGGAGCAAGGTCGAAGTAGGGCTGGTGTTGCGGGTTGAACACTGAACCCGAGCGTTCCATTGGGCGCTCGAGTTCGATGAGAATGACTCTTGCTACTTGACCTCTTCTTTGAAACTTGGCTACATCGACGGTGTGCGCCAATCGTCTGCGGGGCAAAGAGGACACAGACTTCTTCGCTGTCGGTGTTCAGTCGCTGGATAATAGATCAGCCGAATCGTCGGATTTAGCTGGATGATTCGGACGCAGGCGGCCTCACTTCGTCTGACGCTCCAGCCGACGGCGAGCCCTGCCGACCTGAATCCAAGCTAGTTCGCAGTTATCGTTTACTTTCTAAGTTATTGCGTATTCTGGGGATAACCTTCTGCCGCACTCCACGGTTTGCCGGGACCTAATCTCTGCGCCTATTATGGCTGGCATGAATGCTTGCCAATTCTCTCGCCGCCGCTTGATTCAATCCGCCATGGCCGCAGCACCCGTCGCTGCACTTGCCTCGCGGTTCTCTGCCGTCAACATGCTCGCGCAATCCGGCTCCCAGAGCACTGCCGCGCCGATGCACATCACCCCCGGACCCTTCAAGCCCACCTGGGAGTCGCTGACCGCAGCGACTACGCCGGACTGGTTCCGCGACGCCAAGTTCGGCATCTGGAACCACTGGACCGCGCAATGCGTCCCCGAGCAGGGCGACTGGTACGCGCGCAATATGTACCTGCAGGGCAACCGGATGTACGACCACCACCTGAAGACCTACGGGCACCCCTCGAAGGTCGGCTGGATGGAGATCGACAATCAATGGAAGGCGGAGAACTGGCAGCCCGAGGAGCTGATGAAGCTCTACGTCGCCGCCGGAGCCAAGTACTTCTTCTCTGCCGCCAATCATCACGACAACTTTGACAACTACAACTCGCGCTTTCACAACTGGAACTCGGTCAAGGTCGGCCCCAAGAAGGACATTATCGGCATCTACGGACGGCTGGCCAAGGAGCACGGCCTGCGCTATGCCGTCACCAATCACAGCTCGCACGCCTGGCACTGGCTGCAGACGGCCTACGACTACGATCCCGAGGGGCCGCTGGCCGGCGTCCGCTACGACGCCTACAACCTGACCAAGGCCGACGGCAAGGGGCTGTGGTGGGAGGGGCTCGACCCGCAGGAGCTCTACACAGGACGCAACATCGTCATGCCCGACGGGATCAAGTCGATCAAGGAGGCCAACGCATGGCACGAGAAGGGCGACCGCAAGTGGCACGAGGAATACCCCGTGGAGGCCCCGGCCTTCGCCGACAACTGGTTCCTGCGCTGCCAGGATCTGGTTGATAGCTACAAGCCCGACCTGCTCTACTTCGACGACAGCGAGCTACCGCTCGGCCAGCGCGGACTCGACATCGCCGCGCACTTCTACAACTCCAGCATCCGCGACAAGGGTCATGTTGACGTCGTCGTCACCGCTAAAGACATCCTGCCCAACCACGTCGGGGCCTTCACCCTCGACATCGAGCGCGGCAAGACCAACGACATCTATCCCACCCCCTGGCAGAGCGAGACCTGCATCGGCAACTGGCACTACCAGCGCTCGCTCTTTGTAGAGCACAAGTACAAGAAGCCAAAGACCGTCATCCACTCCCTGATCGACATCGTCAGCAAGAACGGCAATTATGTGGTGAACATCCCCCTGCGCGGCGACGGCACCATCGACTCGGACGAGCGCGCGTTTCTAGAGGCCATCGCCAGCTGGCTTCCCCTGCACGGAGAGGCGATCTACGGTACGCGTCCCTTTGCCGTCTTCGGCGAGGGGCCACCGGATCTGGTCAGCGGGCAGTTCAACGAAAAGACCCAGCGCGCCTACACGGTCGAGGATATCCGCTTCACCCAGAAGGGCGAGACGGTCTACGCCTTCGCCTTCGTCTGGCCGACCTCGGGCAAGCTGACGATCAAGACCCTCTCGCGTGGCAACACCAAGCTCCCCAAGCCGATCCAGCGCGTCGATCTGATCGGCGGAGGGCAGATCACCTTCGCGCAGGACGAGAGCGGCCTGACCCTCAACCTTCCGGAAAAGGCGCCGAACCCCTACGCCTACGCCTTCATTCTGCGTACATAATGCTGCTACCAACTTGATGACCCCATCCGCCAGGAATCGTCCTGGCGGCAAGAGCCTCGGCGGTTTCAGTTTCCTCGCCATCCCTACGCTGAACGAGGCATTGCTACTCGAACTCGTCCGCTCGGAGTATTCCGAGTCTTCCACGCAGAGCACATTATTGAATCTGCGGAGAATTTGTATGGTTCGGAGTTTTCGGCAAAAGTTCGCGGTTCTGACGGGTTACATCCCACCATCGCGATGTTGCTGCGATGAATGGGGTACCCGTGCGCTTCAGGTTGGCGAGTCAGCCTGCGGGAGGGGTAAAGATGGGGCCTTTGGCGCGGCCGGAGTAGCGGTAGATGGCGCACTCCTCGTCGCCAGTGGAGCCGTATTCCTTTTGCCGGGCGATAGCCTCAATGTCGGCGGCGTGATCCTCGGGAGACATGGGGACGTTGTCCAGAAAGAGCTGTTCGAAGCCAGGGTTGCGGTCGATGATGTTGGCGCACTCGGCGTTGACGTAGAGCAGGTCGAGCGCGCCGGGGCGTCTGGCGAAGTGCGTCTCGATGCGGCGCAGAAGCTGCTTCAGAACTGGCGCCTCGAAGGGGTGGAAGAGGAAGAGCAGGGTCGGCGTGTCGGGCAGGTCAAGGTCGAGCGCGTCCATCTCGAAGACCTCGATTGGAGCCAGACGCGGGGAGGTAAGATCCTCAACGTGGTCGTGGGTCCAGTGCTCCACATTCTGCTGCGCGATGGCGGCCATGGCGGGGTTTAACTCGACGCCGACGACTCGGCGGAAGGGGTACTCGCTGGCCACCAGAAGGCCGCGTCCCTTGCCGCAGCCGATGTCGATGAAGGTGTACTGATTGAGGTCGTGGGGCGGAGAGAGTTCGAGCCAACGCTCGATTAGCGTGCGCAGAATGCTGGGGGCAACGCCATAGTAGGCTGTGACGTGTTCGTCGTTGGCGTGGCCGGTGACAAGGTGTTTGGCCGGAACAAGACCGCTAGTGTCGACGCCGTGCATCTGGTCGAAGGGGTGGATGGGGAAGCTGGTCAGCTTCAGCAGGTCGCGCGCACGAGTGGGCGCAGGCACAAGGCTCAGGGCGGGTTGGGATTGTCGGGAACTCATGGTGCGGCTTAGAGCCTCTTTCAGATTTTCTAACGGAGCGAGCAAAAGCAGATTCCTTCGCTTTGCTACGGAATGACAAATATAGCTACGGAATGACAATTAATTGGTCTATCGCTATTCCTGAAGTTCTCGATCTTTGTGAATTTCTCTATTCGATTGAATCTGAACGAGATCGCTTTTTGGGTGGCGAATATTCTTTGCGTGAGCCTTGGCAAAGAGCGGGTTGCTGGCGTCGATTCCGAGGCGCTGTCGGCCTTCTGCCGTGATGCGCTCGGGCGACCACGCGGGCTGCCAGACTAGCTCAACGCTGGTCTGGCTGACGCTTTCGAAGGCGGCGAGGCGGTTCTCGATCTGCGCGGCGATCTGGTTGTGCGCAGGGCAGCCGGGCGTGGTCAGGGTGATCTGGATGGCGATGCGATAGCGCGCGGGAACTCCGGGGATTCCTGAGCCGGGGGCGTCCGGGGCGAGCGTGAGGGCGATGCCGTAGACCAGGCCGAGATCGACGATGTTGCAGGGCAGTTCGGGATCGTAGCAATCGCGCAGGGCGGCGCGGATGGCGGCTTCGCTGAGAGGCGCGGATGGAGCGAATTTTGCGGGCGATAGAGGCATGTGTCCTGCCTTTCATCATATCTTGCATCGCCTTCCTCTAGAATGGCTCAAGCTGCGCACTTGTTCTTCGGGCGCAGGTCAGAGAGAATGATTCGGGGCTATCTGGCGCGGCAGGAATGTCGCGCTCCGGTGTAGCCTAGGTTGAGAAGAATTTTTGAACAGAAAGAAGCAGCGAGGTGATGGTTTGGGTCTGACGTTGAAGGCACAGCAGAGTGTGCGGGTAAAGATCAGTTCGGTAGGGACGTACGTTCCGCCGCGGTTGCTGACGAATGCGGATCTGGAGAAGATGGTTGCGACCAACGACCAGTGGATCATGGAGCGTACCGGAATCCACACGCGACACGTTGTGGACAAGGGAGTAGCAACCAGCGATCTGGGCGCGGAGGCGGCGCGGCAGTGTCTGGCGGCGCGGGGAATTCCGGCTTCCGAAGTTGAGGTTGTCATCGTAGCTACGGTTACTCCCGACATGATGTTCCCGTCGACGGCCTGCCTGATTCAGGAGAAGATTGGCGCGAAGGGTGCATGGGGATTCGACCTCTCGGCGGCCTGCTCGGGCTTTCCCTACGCGCTGCAGGTGGGCGCGAAGCTGGTGCAGAGCGGAGCGCACAAGAAGGTTCTGGTGGTAGGAGCCGATGTGATGAGCTCGATCATCGACTACACCGATCGCACAACCTGCGTGATCTTTGGCGATGGCGCGGGAGCGGTTTTGCTGGAGCCATGCGAAGAGGGCGAGGTCGGGCTGGTGGACTACTGGCACGAGATCGACGGGACGGGCGCGAAGTCGCTGTACATGCCCGGAGGTGGAAGCCTGAATCCTCCCTCGACGGAGACCGTGGCGCAGAAGATGCACTACGTTCATCAGGATGGGCCGACGGTTTACAAGTTTGCCGTGCGCAAGATGGCAGAGGCAACCGAGTCCGTGCTGGCCAACAACGGCTTGACCGGCAAGGATGTGGGCTGCTTCATTCCGCATCAGGCCAACAAGCGGATTATTCTGTCGACCGCCGAGCGGCTAGGAATGCCACTCGATCGGGTGATTATCAACATCGACCGCTTCGGCAACACGACCGCCGCAACGATCCCCATGGCGATGAAGACCGCTATGGAAGAGGGTCGCGTGAAGAAGGGCGATCTGGTGCTGCTGGCCAGCGCAGGCGCGGGATTCACCGTGGCGGCGACGCTTTTGCAGTGGGAGATCTAAACGTGTAAGTCGAGCTAGTCGTTAGACCTGCGCGGTCGGAGTGGCGGCGCGTGGGTCTCGGCTAGCTTGGCTTTGCTCGCTGAGGGCGCGGTTGGTCTTGTAGAGCCGGTAGAAGGCGAAGGCCACGCTGATGGAGATCGTACTCCAGATGGCGATGAGAATCTCTGTGTTCCACTTGCGGGTGAAGAGGTTCCATAGATGCAGGATGTGCGGGCCGTAGTGGACGCCCAGAGCGGCGACTGTGGCGTGGCGCAGGAAGCGGCTGAGGGTGAAGGTGGTCAGAAACTTTCGCCGCGACATGTTGAGCGCTCCGGCGGCCAGAACAAAGGGCGAGAGTGGCATGGGCGGAGGCATAATCGCGGGTAACGCAACTGAGAGAATTGCGTGCGTCTGCATCCAGTTGCAGACGGTCTGGAAGATGCGCGGGGGAACGTGTCGCTCGAGCAAGGCTAGGCCTCCGGTTTGGCCGACCTGATAGCTGAAGGCTCCGCCAAGGAAGGAGCCGACCGTCGCCGCGCCGACCAGAAAGAAGATGTTCGTGTGTCGGGCGGCAAGAATGACGACGAGCAGGTCGGTGATGCCGGGAATGGGCAGTGGCACGAAGGACGCATCGACGATAGCGACCAACAGGACTCCGAGCAGACCGAAAGAGAGCAGCAGGTGAACCAGCCACATGGCTTCGTGATGCACGACGGCAGGCAGAGCTGCGGCTAGAGTTGCGGCCAGGCCCAAGGCACTCGTCCGCGCAGAAACAATCGCTCGTGCTGCGGTTAGCATCATGATGGTATGACGTTTGTCGGCGATGGGAAGTCGCGGCGGGGACTAATTTGTTTTGGGTCTTGCAGGAAGCGAAGGTTGGGCAGCGGGGGGAGAATCGCAGCTTCGGCGGCGTAGCGGCGGAAGAGCTGGATCGCCGCGATGCAGGATGAGGTTAGTCGATAGTGAATGTTATGGTTTAAGTAATTCCTGATAGTGTTGGAAGGAATGGCGATACGCGTAGTCCATTCGATGACCAGTTGGTCGATGTTGGCTAGGCCGTGGTCGCGGGATTGTTCGAGGTCGGCGAGGAGTTGCGCGGGGGGAGTACTGGCGAGGGCCTCGCTGCGGACGGCCCAGACGGCAGCGACCCAAGGCAGGCCAGTGCGGGTGATCCACTCGTGGGCGAGGTCGAGCCAGAGGCAGGGGCCGACGGCAGCCTCAATCTCGGCGCGGGATTCGAGGGCGAGCAGAGCCGGGTCGCCGATGAGCAGAGCCGCGTCAGCCTGTTGCAGCATGGCGATGGGATTGGCGGTCGCGGGAATAAAAATTGGGTCAGTTGTGAGGAATCGGTTGAAGAGGATCTGCGTGTAGGCCAGCGAACTGCGCGAGGCTGTGTCGGCGGCAATGCTGCGGACGCTGGCGAGGATTTGATCGGAGTCTGCGACGCTGTGAACGGAATACGGGGATTCTTCGCTGCGCTCAGAGTGACAATTTGGAGAGAAGCTACCTGAGCTGTTGTTGCGGTTTAGTTTTACGATGAGTTGGATGGAGCGGACTCGGTCGAGCGAGGCGATGGTGCAGCCGGGAACGATGGTGAGCTCCGGCGTGAGCGCGGCGATGGGGATTAGGCCCAGGTCGGCGCGGCCCTCCAGCAACTCGACGGCGCACTGCGCGGGCTGGGTGGAGTGGATCTGATAACGCTCAGCAAGCTGCGAAGATAGCGGCGTATGGTTGAAGTCCCACATTAAGGGCGCTGGGTTCAGAAAGTTGATGGCGGCGACACGAAGGCGAGTTGGTATCATCGGGGGCAAGTCTCTAGTTTATGGGATGCGGAACGATCTGCGGATGAAACTTTGCAATAGGGGTGCGTCTTTGCTTTCTGGATTGCTGCGCAATCCAGAGAGCAAAGAAAGAAGATAGGAATTCTTTCGGCACGCGTAAACGCATGCTCTTCCGATGCTGCTGAAGCGTACGCTTCCGTTTCTGCGGAAGGTGGGGCGGCGTAGGGGCATCGCGTAGAGGTATCATAAAACTCTGACGGTTTGCTTGCGGAGATCGTTCAGAAAGAGTCGTATGAGGCCGGGAACAGGGATTGATGACGAAGAATAAATCGGTAATGGTCGAGCTGTTTGATACCAGTCTGCGCGACGGGTTGCAGCAGCCAAACCTGGACATCTCGGTGCCGAACGCGGTTCGTCTGCTCCAGCGGATGGGCGAGTTCGGTGTGCATTACGCGGAGATCGGCTTTGCCGGTGCGAATCTGTTTGTCTCCGATCTGACCAGGGCGTTGGCTTCGGTCGAGACTGGCTCGATGCAACTGGCTCTGTTTGGGCGAACGCGGGGGCGCGGCGCAAGGGTGCAGGACTGGCCCGACGTAAAGTTTATGGTGCGGCACAAGGCGCGGGTTCCGGTTGCGGTGGTGGTCGTCAAGTCGCGTCTACTGGACGTGGCCAAGTCGCTGGCGACGACGCCGGAGGAGAACCTGCGCATGGCCTACGAGACCATCGCCTGTTTACAGGACGAAGGGCTGGAGGTCTTCGTCGACTTTGAGCACGCGATGGATGCGGCCTGCGCGCGGCGCGAGAGCGGGGTTCTGTGCGATGGCGACTTTGCCTTGCGGACGCGCGATTATCTCCATCAGATGACGGCGCAGTGTGTGGAGCAGCGGGTGGGGCGGATCGTTCTGTGCGACACGACCGGAGGGGCGAGCCCGGAGGAGGTTGCTAGGGTCTTTGGCGATCTGCGCAAGAGCTATCCGACGGCGAGTTTTGGATTTCACGGGCATACGGATCGCGGGCTGGGAGTGGCCAATTCGAGGGCGGCGATCTTTGCCGGAGCGGTGCAGATTCAGGGTACGGTGCTGGGCACGGGGGAGCGCTGCGGCAATGTAAACCTGACGACGGTGGTGGGCAGCATGCAACTGCGCGACGAGGCGGAGTTCGTTGCGGCGGAGGCGCTGGCCGGGCTGACTGGGCTGGCGCGGGAGGCTTATGCGGCCTTCTCGCTGGAGGCTCCGCACGGCGCGCCGATCGTTGGGCCGGGAGCCTTCGGGACGTGGGCGGGGATGCACGGAAGCAGCGAGGGCAAGGATCCGGGAGCGTATCTGTGGTGCGATCCGGCGCGGGTGGGGGCTTATTCGCGGATCGGGGTCAACGGGCAGTCGGGGCGGGCCAACGTGATGCTGCTCTCGGCATCGCTGGGCGTCGCGCTGAATTCTACCGAGGCGCAGAGCTTTATCGACGCGAATCAGGCGATGATCGACGGCGGAGGATATACGGCGAGCGAGGTTTCGTTCCGGCTGGCCTGCATGAAGATTCTGGGGACGCTGCGCAACAGCTTCAGCGTGAAGAGCTGGAAGGTTGTGGACGAGTCGGACGAGCGGGGAAACCGATTTGTGCAGGCCTCGATGGCGCTACAGTTGGGCGATGAACGGGTGACGGCCTCGCAGGCTGAGGGATCCGGGCCGGTCGACGCGCTGACCCGCGCGATGCGTCAGGAGTTGGAACACTGGTATCCGGCGATCCAGAGGATGCGTCTGGATACCTTCAGCGTGACGGCGATCGACGTCACGGCGCACGATACGGCGGCGCATGTTCGCGTCACGGTGAGCTTCCACGCCGACGGGCATCAGCCATGGACGACCGCAGGAGTTAGCAGCGATCTGAATCAGGCCGCGCTGATGGCGATTGTAGACGGCTTCGACTATTGGCTGTTGAAGAATCCGGCATAGGGCGTCTTTGCGCCAATCTTCAATACGCTAGGCCGTATATGTATTGACTCTTGCGCGAAGGCTGTAGCGCGGGCCTTCAGCCCGCAGGGTTTGGGCTGGATCATTTCCTAGGCCTTCGGCCTAGGCTGGTATAGAACGGGCCTTTGGCCCTTGCCAGACAAAGGCAAGGGCAACGGCAAGAGCAATGGCAAAAGCAACGGCAAAAGCAACGGCTCGTGTTGCGATCTATATTCATCCCACCCATCGCGATGTTGCTGCGATGGATGGGGCACCCGGCTGTTATAGGCTGGCTGTTATAGGCCGGATCACGGGCCTTTTGTTTATGCTGCGGGTTTTTGACTTGGGAGACTAGGCGACGGGCTGGGCGCAGAACTTGCAGCGCTTGGCGGTGAGCGGAATCTCCGAGAGGCATTCGTCGCAGACCTTCGTGGTCGTCTCGGCGGGCTTGGTGACCTTCGCCATAATATGATTGATCGGCACGACCAGCAGGAAGTAGACGACCGCAGCCTGGATCAGGAAGTCGACGATGGCGGTCAGAAAGCTGCCGTAGCCGATCTTGCCGCCGTTCAATGTGAAGAAGAGGTAGGAAAAGTCCGGCTTGCCAACGATGGCCCCGATCAGCGGGCTGATGATGTTGGTGGTAAAGGCGGTGATGATCTTGCCGAAGGCTGCGCCAATGATGACGGCGACTGCGAGATCGACGACGTTGCCGCGCAGGATGAAGTCGCGAAAACCTTTAAGCATGAATGACTCCTTGGATGAAAACGACTGTGGCTGAGTATAGCGCAGACGGAATAACGATAAATAGATTGGACTCTGGAGTTTTGCGGCCTGACGCAGGGTCGTGTTTCACAAGCCCACCTCGGTTAGCTCATAATGGTTGGTCAACGCCGAGATTGCAGGATGTATGCGGCTCTGATTCGGTAGGGAGATCGTCTTTTGAGTGGATCGACACGTCGGGTTTTTTTGCGGAATGCTGCGCTGGCTGGAGCGGCGCTGACTACTGGTTCGTTGGTTGAAGGCGGACTCTTCGCCGCTTCGGCGCAGGGGGATGGTGGTCAGGCAATAGGCCGCGGATCCGGCGCCGCGATGGAGGAGGCTGGGGCGCAGATTGGCCGCGGAGGAACGTCGAACATAGCTCTCTCCTGGTTGGGCGATGATCTGCCGCAGATGCCGACCGGCGTTAGCTGGGGCGTTCCCTGGCCGAAGGGGGCGGTTGCGCACGGGGCGAAGTTCAGCCTGAGCGCGCAGGGCAGGGAGTTGCCGGTGCAGAGTTGGCCGCTGGCTAGCTGGCCCGATGGATCGCTCAAGTGGAGCGGCTTTGCAACGGTGGTTCCGGCTGGGTTGAACAGTCAGGTTACGCTGACGGCTAGCGGTTCGGCTGCTTCGGTAAACGCGGCTGTGGGTTTGGGTGCGCTGGTGGTTACCAGCGATGCGAAGTCGATTCGCATTGATACGGGCGCGATGCAGTGCTTGATCCCGTTGGCGGGTGGCGCGAATCTGGTGGACTCGATGACGATCGATGGGCGCGCGGTGGTTGGCGCGGGGCAGCTTGTCTGCATCTTGCAGAACGGCCCAGAGAGCGCGGCGGACGACGTTCCTGCGCGCGAGAGATTTGTCAGCCTGATTAAGAAAGTTACGCTGGAGCAGTCCGGGCCGGTGCGCGCGGTGGTCAAGTTCGAGGGCGTTCACAAGGGCGCGAAGTCGGGCCGCGAGTGGCTGCCCTTCCATGTGCGGCTCTACTTCTACGCGGGGCAGACGCCGGTGCGCATGGTGCATACGATATTCTTCGACGGCGATCAGGAGAAGGACTTCATTCGCGGTCTGGGCGTGAGTTTCAGTGTGCCGATGCGCGAGGAGATTCATAACCGCCATGTGCGTCTTTCGGGCGAGGGCGACGGGCTGTGGAGCGAACCGATTCAGCCGCTGATTGGGCGTGGGGGAGGCTCGCGCATCGTCAACGACCCCAACGGCAACGACGCTTACCCGACGCAGTTGAACGGGCAGCGCGTCGCCAACCGCGCGCAGATGAGCAAGCAAGGGCGCGACATGGTTGACCACTGGGCGGTGTGGGACGAGTTCAAGCTAGTGCAACTCAGTCCCAATGGATTCACCATTCAGAAGCGCACGAATACGCAGAGTTCGTGGCTGAATGCGGCGACGGGCAAACGTTCAACCGGCCACGTCTTCGTCGGCGACGTGAGCGGCGGGCTGGGCGTGAGCGTGAAGAACTTCTGGCAGTCCTACCCGGCGGAGCTTGCGGTGCAGAACGCCGCTAGCCCTGCGGCGCTGTTGACCGCGTGGCTCTGGTCTCCCGAGGCCGAGGCGATGGATCTGCGTCACTACGACACGCGCGCGCATGGATTGCAGGAGGCTTACGAGGATGTGCAGGCGGGCAACAGCACTCCCTACGGCATTGCGCGCACCAGCGAGTTGACGCTGTGGCCCAGTTCGCGCGTTCCGAGCAGGCCTGCGACGGCTGCGATGGCGAAGGCGGGGACGGCGTTGCCGTTGCTGGTCGCATCGCCGCAGTACTACCACAACGTGCGCGCCTTCGGATTCTGGAGTGTGCGCGATACATCGACGCCCTTCCGAGCCTCGGTTGAGCGCAGTCTGGACGCTACGCTGAACCTGTATCTGGGACAGGTGGATCAGCGCAGTTGGTACGGCTTCTGGAACTTCGGCGACGTGATGCATTCGTTCGACGAGGTTCGCCACGTCTGGCGATACGATCTGGGCGGCATGGCGTGGGACAACTCCGAACTGGGCACAGACACATGGCTCTGGACCTCGTTTCTACGCTCGGGACGAGCAGATCTCTTCCGCATGGCCGAGGCGATGACGCGTCACACCGGCGAGGTTGACAGCTATCACTTCGGTCCGATGGCCGGACTCGGCACACGCCACGGCGTCTCGCACTGGGGCGATGGAGCGAAGGAGGCGCGCATCGGGCAGGCCGCATTCCGCCGCTTCTACTACTACCTGTCGAGCGACGAGCGCACCGGCGACGTGATGCACGAGGCGACGCAGGCAGAGAGGTCGATCATGGCATACGACCCGATGCGCGAGGCCGATCCGCCGAACGGGGGCGACAAAAAGTTTCCAGCGCGCGTACGTTCCGGGCCGGACTGGCTGGCCATTGCGGGTAACTGGATGACTGAGTGGGAACGCACCGGCGACACGCAATGGCGCGACAAGATTCTTGCCGGAATGAAGTCCATGGAGGCGATGCCGCATGGCTTCCGCACGGGCAAGGAGATGCTGATGGGCTTCGACCCTACGACCGGCAAGCTGACCGCGCGCGACAACTCGCAGGGAACCTACAATCTGGCCACCATCATGGGCGGCGCGGAGTTGATGTTCGAGATGAATATGAGCATCGACGACATGGCTTGGAAGAAGATCTGGGCAGAGTTCTGCGTCGACTCGGGCGCAGGAATCAGCCTGGGCAAGCTACAGGCCTACGCGTATGCCGTGACCAAAGACGGCGCACTGGCTCGCAGCGCTATTGACGGACTCTATCGCGTTGGCGGAGTGCGCGCCGCACACGTCGATCCTCCGTATGCGCTGATTTCGAGCGACGACGGAACCAGCACCAATAGCGCCGCTCAGTCCGGGCTTACGGCGATCGCCGTGCTGGAGTTCTGCGCCGATCTGCTGCCCACGGCAGGCTCAGCCGGTTGGGATGCGGGAAAGCCCGCCGCAGAGGGCTCTGGCGGAGAGTAGAGGATTTTCCCCAATGGCGTAGAGCGTCACGACGCGAATAAATGCAGGAATTCTTCGCGCCGATCAGAATGAGAATAGTTTTTCTCTACAGGAATAGTGAAAGCGCTCTATTTTTCGTTGTTGCGCGGGGTGTAGGGTAGCCCGACCCAGGCGAAGAGTTGCGGCATGTCGAGCGAGGCGCGCACGGTGTCGGCGAGGCGATCGAGCGACTCTTCGCGCTGTTGCCGCCAGTCGTTGAGCTGGGTCGATGAAGCGAGTGCGTAGAAGGCGCGCGCGGCTGAGATGAAGGCGTGGCGAAAGCTGTCGTCGTCGAAGAGGCCGTGCAGATAGCTGCCAAAGACGCGGCCATTCGTGGTGACGCATCCGTCGCGAAGGCTCTGGCTGGACTCGCCTTCGAGTTCAGCGAAGGGCTTTGCGCCGTCGAGATAGCGCGTCTCGCCGATGTGAATCTCGTAGCCATGGATACGTAGCGCGGCGATGGGCTGTCCGAAGAGCGAGGTCGTGGCGAGGCGGCCAGAGCTGATGCGCGTCGTCTTCTGCGGCTGCATGGTGGTATGAATCGCCAGCAGGCCAAGGCCTTTGATGCTGCCCGCACTCTCCATGCCGAGCGGATCGACGATCTCTTCGCCGAGGATCTGCATGCCTCCGCAGATGCCAACGACGAGGCCGTGGCTCGCGTGATGAAGCAGTGCGCGATCCAGACCGTTGGCGCGCATCCAGTGCAGATCATCGACCGTCTGCTTGCTGCCGGGGACGATGAGAACGTCGGCGTGGGCAAGCTCTTCGGCGCTGCGACAGAGATGCAATGAGACGCTAGGCTCGGCGCGCAGAGCGTCGAAGTCGGTGAAGTTGGAGAACGATGGCAGAGCGATAACGGCGATGCGCAATGGTCGCGCCGCGTCGGTCGATGGCGTCCACGTTGCACCATCGTTCGAGCCGAGAACGGGAAGGCCAACGCTGTCTTCTTCCTCCAGCGCGAGATGCAAGATGTACGGCACAACGCCGATGCAGGGCTTGCCGATGCGCTCTTCGATCATGCGTACGCCGGGCATAAGCAACGATACGTCGCCGCGAAACTTGTTGATGAGAACGCCGCGAATGCGCTGCTGTTCGTGTGCATCAAGCAGATCGATGGTGCCGAGCAGCGAGGCGAAGACTCCGCCACGATCGATGTCTCCGACCAGAATGCAGGCTGCGTTGGCCATCTCGGCCATGCGCATGTTGACGATGTCGTTCTTCTTCAGATTGATCTCGGCGGGCGAGCCTGCGCCCTCCAAAATGATTACGTCGTTCTGCGCAGCGAGCGTCTCGTAGCTCTCGCGCACGACTGAGATTAGTTCATCGACGCGGCGCAGATGATAGTCGCTGGCCGTGAGCTTGTCCCAGATCTTGCCGCGCACGACAACCTGCGAAGAGCTGTCGCTACAGGGCTTCAGCAGGATCGGATTCATGTGTACCGAGGGTAGAATACCGGCGGCCTCGGCCTGTAGAGCCTGCGCGCGTCCGATCTCCAACCCCTCTGGCGTGACGGCGGAGTTCAGCGACATGTTCTGCGCCTTGAAGGGCGCGACGCGATAGCCCTGCTGCGCAAAGATGCGGCAGAGTGCCGCCGTCAGCAGAGACTTGCCGACGTGCGAACTGGTGCCAAGAACCATGAGTCCGCGCGCGCTCACAGTGTGTCTCCTTTGCGAGATGCTGTTCCGTATCTTTTACGCTGCGATATTTCTACCAAGCTTTGGACCACCTGTTTCCCTTCTTCGAATCTGGACGTAGACGCGACTCGACTCCAGCGTTGATCTCAAGGATGCGACCGAAGAGCCAGATGACGTCGGAGAGCCGGTTGAGGTAGGGCAGAATCGTCTCTTGCAACGTTCCGCCTGCCTCGGCGAAGCGCACAGTGGCTCGCTCTGCGCGGCGGCATACGGTGCGCGCGACCTCGTAGGCGGCGGACTCGGTGTAGGCTCCGGGAAGCGACCAGTCGGAGAGAACGCCCTCGGTCGCTTCCAGCTTATGCACCAGGTCGGTCAGCTTGTCGATGTCTTCAGTGGCCAGAATTGAAGCGGGTTTGCGGCTCTCTGGCGGCGTAGCAAGAGCCGAGCCGACGCGGAAGAGGGTGCGTTGAATCTCCTCTGTCCATGCGGCGATTTGCTTGTCCTGGCAGATGCTGCGCGCAAAGCCGAGCGAGGAGTTCAGCTCGTCGATGGTGCCGTAGGCCTCGACGCATAGATCCGCCTTCGAGGTGCGTGTGCCGCCGACCAGACTGGTCTGGCCGCTGTCTCCGCCTTTGGTTGCAATGCTCATGATGATTCTCCTATTGCTATCGCCGGAGCGAGAGTCTCTTCCATTGTGATGCGTAGCGTCTTGATGAGTTGCGGACGAGCGTACTCTACGCCCAGTTCGTCATTGCGTGTGGATGCGCCTCTGCGCGCAGCATCGACGAAGTTTTGCGCAATCTGCGGTGCGGCGCGGAACGGAAGGTGAATGTAGCTGGCCAGAAGATTGTCGATGCGAAAGCCCTCGTCTTCCTGTTGATCCGAGAGCGAATAATGCACTCGATAACTCGTCGCCAGTTCAGGAGCGTTGACGATGCGCGAGGTGTGAAAGCTGTGTCCGCGCAGCACTGTGCCGCGTGTTCCGAGCAGACAGTCTGCGGTCAGTTCGATAGTGGCGTAGCCAAAGTGAACGAGGCTCGCGGTCATCTCCACGGCGAAGGGGAGGACGCTGGCCATGGCGTAAGTCGCGCCATCGGCGGTTGCGAGCTGGCGAGAGAGGTAGATCATGCCGCCGCACTCGGCGTAGACGGGGCGACCTGCGGCGGTAAAGGTGCGGATCGACGCAAGCATCGTGCGATTGTCGCTCAACCGTTGCGCGTAGAGTTCGGGATAGCCTCCGCCCAGGTACAACGCGTCAAGATCGCTGGGAAGGGAAGCGTCGTCGATCGGGCTGAAGGGTACGATCTCCGCGCCGTGTGCGCGTAGCAGGTCTAGATTTTCTTCGTAGTAGAAGCTGAAGGCGCGATCTCGCGCTACGCCGATGCGAACGGAGGTTGCCGGATCGACGCGCGGTTGGGTTGCGACCGTATGCAAATCAAGCCCGCATTCGAGCGCGAACAGTGTGTCGAGGTCGAGATGCGCCTCGGCGAGCGCGGCTAGCTGGTCGATCTGTGCTTCTAGATCTTTATCGTCCGACTCTTCCACTGTGTGCAGTCCAAGGTGGCGCTCGGCGATGGCGATTTCATCTGTGCGCGGCAGCCAGCCAAGGATTGGCGTTTGGCAACGGGCGCGGATCGCCGTCTCCAGCATCTTGAAGTGGCGCTCTCCGGCGACGCGGTTCAGGATGACTCCGGCCAGCGGCAACTCCGGGTCGAAGCTCTCGAAGCCGAGGACGACTGCGGCCACACTGCGCGCGCTCTTGCTGGCATCGAGTACCAACACGACGGGCAATCGCAATAGCTTGGCGATCTCCGCGCTGCTGCCGACCTCGCTGCCTCCGTCCTTGCCGTCGAAGAGGCCCATCATGCCCTCTACAAGTACGGTGTCCGCGCCCTGCGATGCCTGCAGGAGGACTTCGCGGTTGGCGTCCGCTGAGAGCATCCATGTGTCGAGGTTGCGCGCGGTGCGGCCAGCGATGCGTGAGTGGTGGCCTGTGTCGAGGAAGTCCGGCCCGCCCTTGAAGGGCTGCACGACGAATCCGCGCCTTCGCATGGCGGCAAGCAACGCCATCGTGACGGTGGTCTTTCCCACGCCGCTTGACGAGCCTGCAATGAGCAGTCCCTTCACCGGCATACCTCTTCCGCGGCGGATGTCCGTTGTCGATGTTGCATGATTCGCTCCTAGCGGTCGCGGTGATAGACCACCGAACGCCGAGCGGGAAGTGTATATAGGCAGCCATTGCTGCGCTCCGTGTGAGAGGGCGCAGCTTGCTCTTCAACTCTCCCAGCGAAGTTGAATCAAGCCCATGATCCTCTGGCCGGTCTCCTGACTTACGCCTCGTCGAACCTGAGCGGCCTTCCCAGAACTCTCGCCCCAGTGACCCTATGTGTCAGATTCTCAGCGCTTACAGTTACGGGGTAGCGACGGATTCGCACCGTCTTCCCGAACACCAGATAACCAACTTATACCGCCGACGGTGGCGGCAGGTCAACTCTGGACTGGCGTTGCAGCATCTCTTCGCTCGATTTCAACGTAGCATTCTTTCCCTTCACTGTATTCGAGCGTCAGGATGAGAGATGTTAGATCTTTACGCCGAGGGTTCCAATGGGAGCCTGATCTGCTTCGCGTTGCAGATCGATCCAGAGACTGTCTGGCATGGCGAGAAAGACCTTGACGAGCTGCGGGTCGAACTGGGTTCCGCTGCATAGCCCGATCTCTGTGCGAGCCTGTGCAAAGCTGAAGGCTTTGCGGTAGGGACGGTCGGAGGTCATGGCGTCGAGCGTATCCGCTATGGCGAAGAGGCGCGCTCCCAGTGGAATCTCCTCTCCGCGCAAGCCGCGCGGGTAACCGGAGCCGTCGAAGTTCTCGTGGTGTGCGTAGATCAGTTCGGAGGCGTCGCGCAGGAAGGGAATCTTGTGCACCATCTCGTATCCGCGTGTGCAGTGCTGGCGCATGATCTCGGTCTCCTCCGCTGTAAGCGTTCCCGGCTTGAGGAGAATGGCATCGGGAGTGGCTATCTTGCCGATGTCGTGCAGGAAGGCTCCGCAGGCGATGACGTGCAGCCTGTCTTTGTCGATGCCGAGTTCGCGCGCCAGAGCGATGGTGTATGCCGTAACGTGTCGCGAATGCTCCTGCGTCTCCGCATCGCGCAGATCGAGTGCGTACCCCATGGTCTCCAGCGTAATGTCGTAACTCTTTTGCAGGTCGCTCATGGTGGAACGCAGACAACTGGTGCGGGTGGAGACGGTCTGCTCCAGATTTTTTCGGTATGCATCGTTCTGCTTGAGCAGGTTGCTGTGTTCCAGAGCGCGAGAGACGACATCGAGCAGTTGAGAGCGATCGAAGGGCTTCAGTAACAGGTCAACGGCTCCGCGTCGAAAGGTACTGGTGGCGACATGAATGTCGTGCATCGCGGTGAAGATGACGACAGGAACGCTGGCATAATTGCGGTAGATGAGATCGAGCAGGGTGAAGCCATCGATTCCCGGCATCAGCAGGTCGGCAAGAACCAGACTGCATTCAGGGTCTTCCTGTAGATGGAGCAAAGCCTGTTCCGCGTTGGAGACGGCGGTAGCGATATATCCAGCGCCGGACAGCAACTCTACTAGCAATCCGCGCACGGATGCCTCGTCGTCGACCACCAGAATATGTTCCTGATGTCCGGGCATTTCCTGCGGCTGCATGCTTGCGAACTGCACTGGCAGGAACTCCTGTTGCGCTGTACTGGTTTGAACCTGCATAGGGCCAAGGCCTTTCGCCACTGTGGAGGTTCAGTGTGCGCTTGGCAGAATCTCTATAGCCAATCGGCTACCAGCGATACTGCGTTGCACGATCCTGACGAGCCGCAGTGGAACTGCTCAACTGGACCAGTAGGATGCATTGCTTTGCGCATGGGTTGCGCGATCCCGACAAGCCGCAGTAGATCTGTTCTGTCTATCGGCAGTGATGTGCAAAACATTCAGTCCAGAGCTGCAATTAATTATTTTTTTTTGGTAGCTAACTCGGCTCGACGCGTCGCAGTCCACCCCTCTTTGGTGACCTGGGGCGGGCGAGTGAGGGCCAGCGCTCCGGCTGGAACCGACTTGGTCAGGCACGATCCTGCTCCAACATACGCGTCGTCGCCAAGGCTGATGGGAGCAACCAGCGTGGTGTCTGAGCCGACGAAGACCCGGTCGCCGATGGTTGTGGTGTGCTTGTAGACTCCATCGTAGTTGCAGGTGATGACTCCGGCCCCGACGTTGACTCCCTCTCCGATGATTGCGTCGCCGAGGTAGGTGAGGTGGTTGGCCTTGGAGCCGCGACCGAGAGTGGTCTTCTTGGTCTCGCAGAAGTTTCCTACATGGGCCTGCTCGCCGATCCGGCTCTCGGGACGCAGATGCGCGTAGGGCCCGATGATCGCTCCGCTGCCCACCTCGGCGTGATCCAGAATACAGCCGTTGCGGATGGTCACTCCCGCGCCGAGGGTCGAATGCTGGACCACCGAGTAGGAGCGAATCAGGCATTCCGAGCCGATCTTCGTGGCTCCGAGGAGTTGGACGAAGGGCTCGATAACGGTGTCTGGAGCGACTTCGACCTCGGCGTCGATGACGCAGGTGTCAGGGCGGAAGATGGTTACTCCCTGCGCCATCAGGCGATGCGCCGTCGCGGTGCGCATCGACTGGTCCAGATGCATCATCTCGGCGATGGTGTTGGCGCCGAGAACCTCGTCCACGCTGGTTGCCTGATGCGCCACGACGCGGAGCTTGTCGGCGACCAGCATTGCGGCAACGTCGGTCAGGTAGAACTCGCCGTGCGGGTTATCGGTGGAGAGCAGGTCGAGCTTGCTGAACAGAGCAGCCGTATCGAAGCAGTAGATTCCAGAGTTGATCTCCGGCGCGGCGAGTTGGTCTGGAGCAAGCGACTTCTGCTCGACGATAGCCATAACCTCGGGCGATCCGGCGGAGCGGCGCAGAACGCGTCCGTAGCCGGTCGGATCGTCGGGAACGGCGGTCAAAATCGTCATCGCGGCGCGTTCGTGCAGGTGCAGCTTGCAGAGTTCGGCGAGGGTCTCCTTGCGAATCAGCGGCACGTCGCCGGATAGAACCAGCAGATGCTTCGGCAGTTCGGTGCCAGAGATCTCCAGCGCGGCCTTGAGGATCTGCAGGGCGTGGCCCGTGCCGCGCTGAACCTCTTGCAGAACGAAGTTCACCCCAGTCGGAGCGACTGCGGCCTGCACACGTTCGGCCTCGTGGCCGACGATGCAGTAGATTGCCTCGGCGGGAACCAGCGACTTCGCCGCCGCAATGACGTGCATCAGAAGAGCGCGTCCGCCAACCTCGTGCAGCACCTTGGGACGCTTGCTCTTGAGCCGTGTGCCTTTACCGGCAGCCATGATCGCTACTGCAAAACCTGTCGTTTCCATTCCCGCTATCTTCTCACTTTTGACGGCAACACGTCTCGATAATCTGCCCAAACGGGCTGAACGAGCTGCGGAAAAGGTCTCATGGCTTTGCTCGTCGCGCCAAACCGCTTATTTGTAATCTGTTAATCCAATACCTTCAAAAAGAACTTGCAGAGATTCTCATAAGGTGAGTACACTCTGGGCAACCCTCATGAGGGGGAGTACGCTCTTACTGACAGAGGTGACTTATGGCAACGGGACTGAATTCGGGAAAACTGGCGTCACGGCCTTCCCATCAGGCGATTGAGAAGGCGAGCGAGGATTCGATCAACGATTTCAAGAGCGAACAACAGAAGATGGACAATGTGGCGATGCGCGGTGCCAAACGCGCGCAAAACCGCATTATCGCGAATGATCAGAACATCCCCGGAAGCACGATTTTTTCAAAGTAAGACTATTTAAAAGTCGCAAGCAAATGCTGCTTGGCGGATTATCCCATTCGGTTGAGTGGGGTAGTCTTTTCTATGCGCGATAACGACAATGGTGGCAATGCGCGTGGGTGAGGGCTGTCGGAATCGAGGACGACGAGTGTCTAACGCGCATTCTTTGCACGGTATTTTTGCAGGCGATTGACCTGTCGTTTGCCTTGACGCTCTGGGCTGGGTATAGTTCGGCAAGCAGTGTATATGCGGAACTAAGTAACAAATATTGCATTTGGGGAGAGCGAGAGACAGATGAAACCAGCAGAGGGTTCGACCGTTATCGGCAGGTCCGTCAAGATTGTAGGGGATGTGACGGGCAAGGAAGATCTATTTGTGGACGGAGTGGTGGAGGGAACAATTTCGCTGCTGGAGAGTCGGCTGACGGTGGGGCCGAATGCGCATCTGCTGGCGGATCTGAACGCTCGCGAGGTGGTCATTCACGGAATCGTTGAGGGCAATATTCATGCGTCGGAGCGGATTGAGTTGCGTGCTTCGGCTGCGGTGAAGGGCGATCTGATGGCGTTGAGCCTGTCGATCGAAGAAAATGCCAGCATGGCAGGGCGTGTGGAGTTGTTGGAGCATATGGTCAAGCCGGTTGTAGATCAGCGCACGAGCGCGCCTGCATCCATGTAGTGCTCACGACGCAGAAGTGAGGATAGGGCAGGGCGATGATTAGCATCTTTGGGGGCAAGGAAAAATCCGGGGGAGGCGCGCCGACGGAGAACATCCAGCGTACGCGCCATTCGAGCGGGTGGGGACAACTGCTCGAACGACTGCACAGTCAGGCAGAGTTGCGCGTGTTGGACATCGGAACAACCTCGTCGATCAATATCAACTTTGTTACCTCGCTCGGACACAGCATCTATCTGGCAAATCTGGTGGAGGAAGCGTCTAAACCCGAGTGGATCGTTCCCGAAAAGGACGGAGAGGAAGAGCACTTCGACGTGGAGCGCTTCCTCTCCACCCACCTCGACTTCACGGGACAGGCATTCGACATCGTGCTGTTTTGGGATACGGCGGACTATCTGCCGGAAGTTCTTCTGGAGCCGGTGCTGGAGCGCATCCACGCCATTATGGCTCCGGGCGGGCAGATGCTGGCTCTGTTCCACTCGCCGACGGGAACCTCCTCTGCCGGAGTCGAAAAGACCGACTTCTGTCGCTATCACATGACCGATACCAGCAAACTCGAAGTGCAGCACGCCGGGGATTTCCCTCTACTCAATCACTTCTCAAGCCGCAGGATTGAGAAACTGCTGGAAGCGTTTCAGGGACACCGTTCCATCCTGGGCAAGGACAACGTACGCGAGGTCATGGTTGAGCGATAGGGAAGGTCTGTTAATTGACCTTCCCCATCTGCGAGGGATGAACTAGGAGCAACCGTTCGGCTCTCTGGCCTTCGGGTTGTGCCATGAACCGTCTGGGCCAAGCAGAGCTTCGGCCTCCTTTGGCCCCCAGCTTCCGCGTGGGTAGATGTGCGCCGGACCGTGATTCTTCAGCACAGGATCGACCACGGCCCAGGCTGCCTCCACCGCGTCCTGACGGGTGAACAGAGCGCCGTCGCCAGCCATCGCTGCGGCCAGCAGCCGCTCGTAGGGAGCCTCCTGCCCCACCAGTTCCTCGCACAGAAACAGCTCGCGTTGCTCCCCGACAAACTCCTTACCCACAGACTTGACCCGCGTTGCCAGAGCAATTGACGCGTCCGGCGAGAGGCGAAAGCGCAGGTAGTTGGCGCGTCCATCGAGCGGCGCAGAGTCCTCGAAGAGTCTCTGTGGCGCGGGCTTCAGCTCCACCAGAACCTCGGTGGCCGTCGCCTTCAGGTACTTGCCGGAGCGCAGAATCCAAGGCACGTCGGCCCATCGCCACGAGTCGATGTACAGCCGCAGGGCGCAGTAGGTCTCCACGTCGGAGTTCGCCGGAATGTCCTTCTCCGAGCGATAGCCCTCGTACTGGCCGCGAACGACGTCTTCCGGCTTGAGCGGACGCATCGCCTCGAAGACCTTGGCTTTTTCCGCCTGCACCGCGCCGTAGTTGCGCGTGGACGGAGCCTCCATCGCAAGCAGAGCCACAATCTGGAAGAGGTGGTTCTCAATGACGTCGCGTAGACATCCGGCGGTTTCGTAGAATGCACCGCGATTCTTAATCCCGAAGTCCTCCGCCATGGTGATCTGTACGCTAGCAATGTAGTTGCGATTCCAGATCGGCTCCAGAAAGGAGTTGGCAAAGCGGTAGTAAAGAATGTTCATGATCGCCTCCTTGCCCAGGAAGTGGTCGATGCGGAAGATCGAGTCCTCGGGGAAGGCCTCATGCGCTTCGCGGTTCAACTCTACCGCCGACTCCAGATCGCGACCAAAGGGCTTCTCCACAATCACGCGTCCATCCTTGGCAAGACCCGCCTCGCCCAGTCCTCGGATGACCGTCTCGAACAGAGCCGGAGGAATCGCCAGATAAAACGCCGGACGTTGCGCTTCGCCCAGAGCCTGCTTGATCGACTTATAAGTCGCCAAATCCTGATAATTTCCGCTGACGTACCGCATCCGTCCCAGCAGATCTTCGAGCGCCGCCGGATCGTCGATGCCGCTGGCTCCGTCCTTGCCCGACTCCTCAATGCTGTCTCTCAGGCGACCGCGCAACTGCTCCTCGGTCCACTTCGGCGAGGCGACGCCGATCACCGGAACCTTCAGCTCTCCGCGCTTCACCATTGCGTAGAGCGCCGGAAAGATCTGCTTGCGCGCCAGATCGCCGGTCACTCCAAACAACACCAGCGCGTCCGAATGCAATATCTCCATTACTTCCTCCGTTTGTTTCCTGAGCCTCTGTTATAAAGCAGTTCCTGAATTACGGTAGACAGATTTATTTGTCATTCCGCAGCGAAGCGGAGAAATCTGCTTTTAGAGCATTTTCACTATTGCTATAGAGCAACTTTGTTTGTCATTCCGTAGCGAAGCGGAGAAATCTGCTTTTCGCTCGCGCCACGACACTCTACACCATTATTGAAAATGCCCTATTCATTCGACGACGGTATACACCATTACGAGAACTGTTCTAGTTTGATGAATCGCTCGCTTCTACGATGCATTATGCAACTATAGGTTGGGCTTTCAGCTCTTATTTCGTGTGCGCAAAAAGGCCCGGACGCATTCGCCCGGGCCTTTTTGTTGGAGATTGCGAAGGGCTATGCCTGCGGAGTCTCGGCTGCCTGTACGGTCTGCGCTACGGTCCAGTCGGCTGCGCCAACCTTGAAGCGGGCGAAGCGGCGGATCGAGATGTTCTCGCCGAGCTTTGCCACCTTGGCTGCCACGAGCTGCGTGATCGTCAGCGACTGGTCCTTGATGAACGGCTGGTCGAGCAGGCAGAACTCCTCGTAGAATTTACCCAGCTTGCCTTCGAGAATCTTCTCGATCACGGCTGGGGGCTTGCCCGTCGCTGCGGCCTGTGAGCGATAGACGTCCTTCTCGCGCTCGAGATCCGCCGGCGTCACTTCGTCGCGGCTGACAAAGCGCGGGTCGGTTGCGGCGATGTGCATGGCAACGTCGCGCAACAGCTCCTGAAAGTCATCGGTGCGGGCGACAAAGTCCGACTCGCAGTTCAGCTCGACCAGTACGCCGATCTTGCCGCCTGCATGGATGTAGGTTCCCACTGCGCCCTCGTTGGTGGTGCGGCTGGCCTTCTTGGCCGCCGTCGCCATACCGCGCTTGCGCAGGACTACGAAGGCCGCTTCCATCTCGCCCTTGGCCTCTTGCAGCGCCTTCAGGCAGTCGCCCATCGGCGCGCCAGACTTCTCGCGCAGTTCCTTCACCAGCTTTGCATCAATCTTCACTGTCGTCTCGGTCGTCATTGTTCTGTTCTTCTCCTGTTGCTGAAAGATCCTGTACCTGAAATCTGTCCGTAAAACGCGCCCTGTCTGGCATAGTACGCGCCGAATGTTTCAACTCTGTGTCTTGCATGCTGCCGAAAGATCGGGGCCTATCACGCAGAAAGAGCGTGGAGCGGATTCTCAGCCGGACTCCACGCTCTCCTGTTGAGAAAATAGAGCCTTACGCGCCGGTTGCAGCCTGTGGCGCTTCCGCCTCTGGCTCTTCGGTGGCTGCCGCAGGAGCCTTGCGAATGTTTCCGCCCAGCACTGCTGCCAGATCAACATTGTCGTCGTCTGCTGCGTCTTCGGTCGAAGGCGTAGCGGACGTCTCCTGAGCCTCACTCAGTACGACCTCGCCCTCTTCGCCTACGAGCTCGGGGGAGACCTCGACCTGCTGCACGTCGGCAACTTCGGTCGCAAAGGCCTTCTCAGAGATCAACTGCACACCCTCGGCAGCCGAATCCGCAATCTTCGAAGTGAAGAGGCGAATCGCGCGCAGAGCATCGTCGTTGCCCGGAATCACGTAGTCCACAACCGTCGGATCGCAGTTGGTATCAACCACAGCGACGACCGGAATGCCCAGCTTGCGAGCCTCGGCAACTGCGATGGCCTCGTTGTTCGAGTCAACGATGAACAGAGCGTCGGGAAGACGCTTCATCTCCTTGATACCGGAGAGGTTGATCGAGAGGTGCTTGCGCTCGCGCTCCAGCTTGATGACTTCCTTCTTGGTCAGCAGCTCGTAGCGGCCGTCGGTCGACATCTCGTCCAACTCCGCCAAGCGCTTGACCGACTTCTGAACCGTGACCCAGTTGGTGAGCAGCCCGCCCAGCCAACGGCTGTTGATGTACGGCATGCCGCAACGCTTGGCCTCTTCGGCCACAGCATCCTGCGCCTGACGCTTGGTGCCGACGAACAGAATCAGCTTGCCCGTGCTGGTCAGCTCGGTGACAAACTTCGACGCATCCTTGAACATCTTCAGCGTCTTCTGTAGGTCGATGATGTAAATTCCATTGCGCTCGCCAAAGATGTATTCCTTCATCTTGGGGTTCCAGCGCTTCGTCTGATGCCCAAAGTGAACACCAGCTTCGAGCAGTTCCTTCATCGTAATGTTTGCCAATGGATCTCCTTAGTAAAGGCAGTCTGCGGTCTGTTCGGATGAAGTGCAATCCGTTCATCAGCCCAGATGCCTGGATTAATCCCTTGCTTGACGAAACAAGCTGCGGGAGATTTGACTCCGTGCCTCCTGCCAACCAGCAGCAAGAGGGTGATGCGATGCCCGTCGGGCTGGATCCCCATGAGACTGACTCCAGAGGAGTCGCCCATAGAGGCCAGCCCGACAGCCACGAAAGCAGTGGTTCCCGGCGACTAGCGCTTGGAGAACTGGAAGCGAGCGCGTGCGCCCTTCTGTCCGTACTTCTTGCGTTCCTTGCCGCGCGAGTCGCGTGTGACCAGACCCTCGCCCTTGAGCGTCTTGCGCAGCTCAGGGTTGAAGACCATCAGTGCGCGAGCGATGCCCAGTTTGACTGCGTCGGCCTGCGCCATGACGCCGCCGCCCTTGACCGTCGTAATGACGTCGAAGGTTTCGCCGATCTCGGCGATGCCCAGCGAACGCTTGGCCGAGGCGCGCTGCTGTGCGGTTACGAAGTAGACCTCGAAGGCCTTCTTGTTGACCGTGAACTCCCCGCTGCCGGGACGAAGAAATACGCGCGCAATCGCCGACTTGCGCCGCCCGGTTCCGTAGTACTGAATCAGATCTGCCATGATGCTCCTTGAACTTTTGCCTCGGGGCCTAGCCCCGTCGAGATGCTGAACTTGTCGTCACAGCCTGCGCCGTGTTGCCATGGCTTGGGCCGTATCGCCACGGCAATCGCCGCAGCCGGAGATGCCTAAGCCTTGCCTTCCAGAGCAATCGGCTGCTGTGCAAGATGCGGATGATGCGCGCCCTTGTACACCTTCAGCTTGGTTGCCATCTGTCGGCCCATCTTTGACTTGGGCAGCATTCCCTTGATCGACTGTTCGACGATCGCCTCGGGGCGACGCGCCAGCAGCTTGATGAAGGACTCTTCCCGCAGACCGCCGGGGAAGCCCGTGTAGCGGCGATAGAGCTTCTTGTTGGCCTTGAGACCGGTCAGCACGATCTTCTCGCAGTTCACCACAATTACGTGGTCGCCCATATCGATGTATGGCGTGTAGAGCACGTTGTTCTTGCCCGCCAAAATCGAGGCCGCCTGCGTCGAAAGCCGACCCAGCGTCTTGCCCGTAGCGTCCAGCACAAACCACTTGCGCTGAATGTCTTTACCGCTCGGAATCGTTGTTGTGTTATTCATATTGCCGCGTTACTCCCTGATTCTGCCGTCTTCCTTGTCGTCGAACCCTCATGTGTCGAGTGCCCGACCAGTCCGGCGTGGTACGGAAGATAATGACTGCGCCCTGCGTTTTACATCCATGCGAACCGCCCAATACTGTAGCGAAACGCCAATCTCGTTTATCCCAAGCGAAGTTGCAGCGCATGAGTCAGACTTGAACTCGATTTCGAGTTCTGCTCGAAATTCGAGCGCCTGCGCATACGCGGAAGAGCCTCACCGCCCGGGAGTCGCACATTGCCTGTGTCGTGGGTGCTTCAGGGCGACTGATCTTGCAAGCCGTTCCCGGTGAATCCACTCCGATAGCCCGATTCTGTTGCCTCGTCGCATCAACCCAGCCAATACTCAGGCATGACCTGTCGCAGACGTGCAGACGCGGGACTGCGCGAGTATCCAGATTACCCTAATAGATAACCCAGCGTCAACGCGTCGGCAGAATTAATCGTGCCCCCAAAAACTATTTGTCGCGCGCGGGGAAGATGTTCCTGCTCTGTAGGTTAGTCTCCTGTTTGGTCGAGGTAGAGGCGGTCGGCGCGGAATCTCGCGAGCGCCCGCATTTGACTATTGCCTGTAAATATCCTAAAATCAGTTGTAATAGATTTGCGGACTACTGTATTTAGTAGGTGTCCGTGCAATCGGCAGGGTGCATGGCGGGGTAGGAATTCGACTGAGAATTCGACTGAGTGGATAGGCTTTCTGGCCTGATCGTCTACGCAGGGATGCAACGCAGATCATTGAATATAAAGGACACAAGGACTGATGGCAAAGCGTCGTGGTAATCCAAACTGGGGCAAGCCGGAACCAATCGGACCGGTCGTTCCGACTATTACATCCTTCGAACAGGTCGTGAAGGAGTTCAAGCTGACACCGGATCAGTACATTCGCTCCACCCGCCTGCGGGAGTGGGCGCGGCGGAACAAGAATTCGAAGTACATCCCGGAGGCGCTGTTGGAGGCCTGGGGCTTCGAGATCGAGTCCACGTTGTAAGCAGTGTTCCGAGCATATTGCAGGACGAAAGACAAATACGCAGATTCTGGATGGTTCAGAATGACGACGTAATAGATTGATGAGTGCGCCGCCTGTAATGGGCGGCGTTTACTTTTTGAGGGACTGTCAAGAGCTTTGGAGTATCGCCGAGGGAGAGAGATGCCAGAGGAATTGAATGCAAGCCCGTTTGCCAGTGTCGAAGAGGCGATTGCAGACATTCGCGCGGGGCGGATGGTGGTGGTCGTTGATGACGAGGATCGCGAGAACGAGGGCGACCTGACGCTGGCGGCTGAGTTTGTGACCCCAGAGGCGATCAACTTTATGGCGCGCTTCGGGCGTGGCCTGATCTGTCTGGCACTGACCGAGGAGCGAGCCGACTTCATGCGGCTGGGGCCGATGACCTCGGAAAATACCTCGCGTTTTGGGACGGCGTTCACCGAGTCGATTGAGGCGCGCGAGGGCGTGACGACGGGAATCTCCGCCGCCGATCGTGCGCATACGATTCGCGTGGCCGTCGATTCGCGGTCTACGGCCAACGATCTGGCGCGGCCCGGTCACGTCTTCCCGCTGCGCGCGCGCAAGGGTGGTGTGCTGGTGCGGGCTGGGCAGACCGAGGCTTCGGTGGATCTGGCGCGGATGGCTGGGCTGGTCTCGGCTGGAGTGATCTGCGAGATTATGAACGAGGATGGCACGATGGCGCGCGTCCCCGATCTGGTCGGCTTCTGCCGGGAACATGGGTTGAAGATGATGACCGTCGCCTCGCTGATTCGCTACCGACTCCAGCACGAGCGGTACATCCATCGCGTGGCCGAGACGGTGTTGCCGACCGCGCATGGCGACTTCCGCATGATCGCCTATGAGAGCGAGGTGGATGGCGCGGAGTCGCATGTGGCTCTGGTATATGGAGATGTCGGTGGCGATGATGCGGGAGATGAGCCGGTGCTGGTGCGCGTTCATACTCACTGCCTGACCGGCGACGCCTTTGCAACGACGCTCTGCGACTGTCGCGCGCTGTTGGACAACTCGCTGCGCATGATCGCCGAGGCAGGACGAGGCGCGCTGATCTATCTGCACAACGGCGCGCGGGGATTCGGCATCGACCGCAGCGGGGTTGCCTCGACCGGAGAGATCGCGCCCACCCGGCTGGTGCTGCACAGGGATCCATCGCACGGCTCGCATACCAAGGAGTCAGACGAGCAGAATAGCCAGAGAACCCGGAGAACGCTGCGCCAGATCGGGCTGGGAAGCCAGATTCTCTCGGACCTGGGGATTCGCCGCATCCGTCTGCTGGCCAATACGCCGACCCACATTCCAGCGTTGCAGGGCTTCGGCATCGAGATCGTCGAACAGGTGAAGATTCCGATTGCCGCTAGCGGCATCCTGAGCCATGTAGGATAGTCTCCGTAACGGTGCATCTCGTCGTGGAGCGAGCGAGAAGCAGATTCCTTCGCTTCGATACGGAATGACGAGCAAATGGGTCTATAGAAATTTCTAAATACTCTAATTCAGCGACCGAGAGATGCGCCAACGGCTCTAAACTGCTAGCTTCGCAGTTTAGAGCCGTTGATTAATGCGGGAAAATTATGCGCGGAAAAGATTACGCGAGCAGCTTTACGACCGACTTGTCGATGGTGTCCTTGGGGACGAATCCGACGATCTGCTCGGCTACCTGGCCACCTTTGAAGAGAAGCAGTGCGGGAATGCCGCGGATGCCGTAGCGTTGCGGTGTGGCCGTGTTGGCGTCTACATCCATCTTCATCACCTTCAGCTTGCCGTGGTAGAACGAGGCGACCTCATCGACCACCGGAGCCAGCGCGCGGCATGGCCCACACCACGAAGCCCAGAAATCTACCAGTACGGGCTGCGCCGATTGCAGTACTTCCTTTTCAAACTCCGCGTCGCTAACCGCCGTCACGAACTCACTTGCCATCTCTAACTCCTCCTGCTACTTGGCCCATACGGCTAGTAGGCATCTTCGATCTTTTTTGAGACTGAATTCTGCTTTCATTGCAGATCAGTAATTCAAGCTGTCTTTCATAATAGATGCGCGCGGGCTGTGGGAGGTTCAAATCGCAGGGAATCTTCGGGGATTGCTTAAACTTCAGTGTTTGCAGCTACTGCCTGTCTCCGTGCGCGTTGGAGGAAAGATGCTTGGAATCATTGATTTGAAGGTAAACTGAACGTCCTGCTCTACAGCCTGAAGCTGTAAGATTGTTCAGTCGTTGGACTGCCAGTGATAGGCGTTGGGCTGGGGAAGGCCGATGTGGGCGAGAACGCGGTTGACGAAGTTGCGCGCCATCTCAGTGGTGCTCTGCGGGTGGTTGTAGAAGGTGGGCATGACGGGGAAGATCGTCGCTCCGGCATCGGCGGCAAGCTGCATGTTTCGCAGATGAATGCGGTTGAAAGGGGTTTCGCGGACGCAAAGGACGAGGCGACGACGCTCCTTGAGGCAGACGTCGGCGGCGCGCTCGATGAGGTTCGAGGCCATGCCGTTGGCGATTCCGGCCAGCGTTCCCATGGTGCAGGGAAGGACGATCATGCCGTCGGAGGGGGTGCTGCCACTGGCGATGGAGGCTCCAATGTCGGCCTCGTTGTGCTGGGTGATCTTGGTGGAAGGCGCGCCGAGGAGCTTTTTGATCAGGCCGCTGCGACCGCTGAGATGCATCTCTTCGGCGAAGACGCGCAGGGCGGCTTCGGAGGCGACGAGGTCGATCTGCGCGACGCGCGAGTCAGCCTGGAGAGCGCGAAGCGTCTCGGCGGCGAAGAGCGAGCCACTAGCTCCGGTGACGGCAAGAGTGAGGCGGAGAGATGCGGATTCGGCAGAATTAGTCACGTGTGTGATTATCGCCGATATTGCGATGCGCCGAGAGTGGAGGGGGGAAGATACGAGGGGATTTTGCCGTGGGGGAAGGAAGGCTTAGAGCCTATTTAGTAATGTTTCGAGTGTCGCGGCACGGGCGAAATGCGGGGACTCTTTGCTTCGCTCAGAATGGCAATTCACTTTGGTATAGCGAAGTGTGTAAAACTTTCTAGCTTTCGAGGACGCTGGCTGAGCTTGTAACTCGTATACGTGGGGTCTTGGCCGCAGCGGGGAACTGGCGAGCGTGCAGGCGGAAAAGACCAAAGGTGGAGAGGCAGACGCCGTATGCCGCAAGGACACCAAAAGCCAACGACACAAAAACCGCACACACCAGAACGATGGAATCACTCACGGAAACATCCTCTACTTTCATTTGCTACTGGTATAGACGCTTAAAAAGCATCCGGCGGCTAAACCAAATCCATTGTTACAAATGTTCAATGAATTACAATGCATATCTTGCGCTACAGGTGTTGCCGTTCTGGGTTCGCCATACTGCTTTACATCCATCATGAAAACGCTCTCATGTGAAGGGAGTGTGAAAGTCTTCAGATTCAGTTCCGAGACGACGGCGGAAATACCCTTTGCGGCGAGATGCCGTATCCTAGAGTCTTGGCCCTTTCTTCTCCTTGCCGTGTGTGGGAGAGTGCGGCGGTCAAACTGCTCTTATGGGAATAACTCACATTACGGTGCGTGGCGCGCGGCAGCATAATCTGCGTAACGTCTCGGTCTCGATCCCGCGCAATACGTTGACGGTGGTGACGGGGCTGTCGGGATCGGGCAAGTCCTCGCTTGCCTTCGATACGATCTACGCCGAAGGACAGCGTCGCTATGTAGAGACGTTGTCGGCGTATGCGCGGCAATTTCTGGACCAGATGGAACGGCCCGACGTGGACGCCATCGATGGTCTGTCGCCCGCGATTGCAATCGAGCAGAAGACGACCTCGCGCAGCCCGCGTTCGACCGTGGGAACGATTACCGAGATCTACGACTACCTGCGACTGCTGTATGCGTCGGTGGGCCAGCCGCATTGTCCGAAGTGTGGGCTTCCGATTACACGGCAGACTGCGGATCAGATTGTTGAGCGCATTGTGGCGCTGGCACCGGGCGAGAGGATCACGATCTACGCGCCGCTGGTGCGCGGACGCAAGGGCGAGTTTCGCGAGGAGTTGGAGGCGCTGGATCAGCAGGGATTTCGCGCGCGCATCGACGGCGTAATGACCGAACTGACCGAAGGAATGCGCTTGGACAAGAAAAAGAATCATACGGTCGAGGCGGTGGTCGATCGCATCATTTTGAAGCTGGCGGTCGATCCTGCTGCGACGAATGGCTCGTCTACTTCGTCAAACGTCGAGCCTCGAAAGTACGATACGCGGCGGTTGGAGAGTTCAGTAGCCAAGGCGTTGCAGATGGCCAACGGTCTGGTGTTGATTGGGATTCAGGGAGCGAACCGAGTGCAGGACGAGACGCTGTACTCCTCGTCGATGGCCTGCCCGGACTGCGGCATCGATGTGCCGCGATTGGAGCCGCGCAGCTTCTCGTTCAACTCGGCTTACGGAGCTTGCCCGGAGTGCAATGGACTGGGCAGTACGTATGACTTCGATCCGATGAAGACGATTGTGGACTGGTCGAAGCCGCTGTTGGACGGCGCGATGGGGCCGGGCGCGGGTGCGAGCTATCTGCAACGGTTGATCAAGCTGACGGCGGAGAAGTACAAGATCAATCTGAAGCAGCCGTTTGCGGATTTGACCAAAGAGCAGCAGGAACTGATGCTGTACGGTCCGCCCAAGAACGAGGTGGGGCGGACGGGCTTCCATGGAATCTTTGCGTATCTGCGGGCGAATCTGGATGAGACGAAGTCCGACGGATACCGCGAATACATGATGCACTACATGTCGGCGACGGTATGCCCGCGATGCAAGGGGCGACGGCTGCGTTCGGAGTCGCTGGCTGTGACGATCTCCATCGGCGGAGTGAATCGCTCGATTGCGGACTTTACGGGGATGTCGCTGGAGCGGGCTTTGGAGGGCGCGCGGGCGATGCACTTCACCGGGCGCGACCGCCTCATTGCGGATCGCTTGCAGCGGGAGATTATCGAGCGGCTGGAGTTTCTGAATGCAGTGGGGCTGGGCTACTTGTCGCTGGATCGTTCGGCGGCTACGCTGTCCGGCGGCGAGGGGCAGAGGATTCGACTGGCTACGCAGATCGGATCGCGACTGCGCGGGGTTCTGTATGTACTCGACGAGCCTTCGATTGGACTGCATCAGCGGGACAATCAGCGACTGATTGCTGCGCTGGAGAATCTGCGTGATCTAGGCAACACGGTGCTGGTGGTCGAACACGATGAGGACACGATTCGCAAGGCTGATTATGTTCTCGATCTGGGACCGGGCGCGGGCAAGAATGGTGGATTACTGATTGCGGCGGGGACTCCGCAAGAGGTGATGGACAACCCGGAGTCGCTGACCGGTAAGTATCTTTTGGGAAAGATCGAGATCGTTGCGCGCGAGCAGCCGAGGCCGCTGACCGGCAAGTGGATCACGGTGGAGAATGCGACTGCGAACAACTTGCAAGAGGTGACGGCTCACTTTCCGCTGGGCGTGATGACGGTGGTGACGGGAGTCTCTGGCTCGGGCAAATCGACGTTGGTGACGGATATTTTGTACCGCTCGCTTGCCAAGGAGTTGTACGGATCGCGAGAGGATCCGGGGGCGCATGGGCGCGTAGTCGGCATCGACCAACTGGACAAGGTGATCGAGATTGATCAGTCGCCGATTGGGCGGACTCCGCGCTCGAACCCGGCGACGTACACCGGAGTCTTCACCGCGATTCGCGATCTGTTTGCGATGTTGCCGGAGTCGCGCGAGCGAGGATACAAGCCGGGGCGATTCTCGTTCAACGTGCAGGGCGGGCGATGCGAGGCCTGTCAGGGCGAGGGACAGAGGCGCATCGAGATGAACTTTCTGCCCGATGTCTATGTACTCTGCGACGTGTGTAACGGCAGGCGTTACAACCAGGAGACGCTGGCGGTGCGCTTCAACGGCTACTCGATTGCCGACCTGCTGGACCTGCCGATTGCCGATGCGTTGCCTGTTCTCAAGGACATTCCCACCGCTGCGGTGAAGTTGCAGACGCTGGTGGATGTGGGGCTGGGATACATTCATTTGGGACAGTCGGCGACGACGCTTTCGGGAGGCGAGGCGCAGCGCATGAAGCTGGCTCGCGAGCTATCGAAACGCCAGACGGGACGCACACTTTATCTGCTGGACGAGCCGACCACCGGGCTGCACTTCGACGACGTGCGCAAGCTGCTGGAGGTGCTGCATCGGCTGACCGACCTGGGCAATACGGTGATTATTATCGAGCACAATCTGGACATCGTGCGCAACGCCGACTACGTGCTGGACATGGGGCCGGAGGGTGGAGAACGCGGCGGTCGCGTGATTGCGCATGGCACACCGGAGCAGATTGCGACGGTTGCTGAATCGTATACGGGACAATTTCTGGCTCGGCACTATGAAGCGCGCCCCGCAGACGAGGGGATCTCGTGGAATGGGAGTGGCGGAGTGAGCCATGCAGGGGCGCAGCCACTGAACATTGCTGCCGCGCCGGATCGCGTGAAGACGGCGCGAGGGAAGTTTGTTGCGCCGGAGAAGAAGACTGGGATGCCGTCGGTTCGGCCAGCCAAGGCTGCGAAGAAGACCGCGAAGAAAGCGGCGAAGAAGACCGCTTCGGTGAAGGTTGCGAAGGCTAAGACTGCAAAGAAGAGCGCAACCATCAAGAGGGAAAAATCAGCGTGAGCCTCTATTCTGAGAACGATTCCGACGACAGGAAGAATCCTTCAGGCAACGAACAGAACCTGCACGCTGCATCGCGGGTTGAGCCATCTGCGCATTTGGATACATCTGAGCAGATGGAGGATGAAATTCCTCTGCGGCGCATTCCTCATCTGGGCCATGCGCTGGTGTTTGTCGGCTTCACGGGATTGTTGCTGATACTGTTGGAGGCTGTTCTTGCGGCGCTGGGCCACACTCCGGGGGCGGTGCGGGGCGGCGTGGCTACGGTGCTGCATCCCAAGCTACAGCTTGCCATGTTGGCGACGACGTATGTGACGACGCTGGTGGCGGCGTGGGGATTCTATCCGCAGGTGTGGCAGCGCGGGTTTCTGGATGGGATTGAGTGGCGTTGGGCGACGGCGCGCCAGCAGGCGGGCAGGCTGATCGCGCTGGGACTGCTGCTTGGCATGATAATGCAGGTGGTGACGTATTTTATTACGCCGCCGAAGTCTCTTCCGGTTGATGATTTTTTTCGCACGCAGATGGATGCGTGGCTGATTACTCTCTTTGGAACGATTCTGGCGCCAGCCTTCGAGGAGATCTGCTTTCGCGGATTTCTGTTGCCCGCGTTTGCGATTGCGTACGACTGGCTGAGGCTGCCGCGTACCGAGCAGGCGCGCGCACACTGGCAGACGACTACGACGTTGACTCCTGCGGGCGTGATCTTTTCCGCCGTGCTGACGAGTGCAATCTTCGCACTGATGCATGAGCAACAAGTGGCCCATCTGTGGGCTGCGCTGCTGGTTCTATTCTCCATCTCGCTGGTGCTGACGACGGTGCGGGTCAAGACGAAGTCGGTGGCTGCGTCCGTGCTGGTGCATGGGGCCTACAACGGATTCGTCTTTCTTTCGGTACTGTTCGCGACCGGTGGATACAGGCATCTGGAGCGCATGACGCAGTAGTCGCTGTGCTGGAGAAGCGCTCGGCGGAGAAAATTGATCGTCCATGTATGGGTGATTTCAATCTTCCTCCGATACAATCGGTTCAGCCATGATTAACGACTCCGTAACTGCGCTCCTCAACCTCGTTGCCACGCACTCCTTCAAATTAGGTGAATTCACCCTGGCCAGCGGACAAAAGTCCGACTACTACATTGACTGTCGCACGACGACGCTACATGCCGAGGGCGGGCGACTCTCCGGGCTGGTCTTCTATGACCTGATCCGCGAGAACATTCCCACTGCGGTTGCGGTGGGGGGATTGACCATGGGGGCCGATCCGTTAGTGTCGAACACGGCGAGCGCAAGCGCGTGGGCGTTGGCTGAATACAACGAGATGCGAGACCTGTTAAACGAGTTGGAGATGGACGATCAGGAGAGCGATCCAGCTCCTGCGCTGATCCACGGCTTTCTGGTGCGCAAGGCAGAGAAGACGCATGGTACGGGGCGACGCATCGAGGGGTTTCTACAGCCCGGAGCCGAGGTGGTCATCGTCGACGACGTATGCACTACGGGCGGCTCTACGGTGACGGCGATCGAGGCTACGCGCGAGGCCGGAATGGTGGTCGCGGGAGTGTTGTGTCTGGTGGATCGCGAACAGGGCGGGCGTTTGGCGATCGAGCGCGCGCTGGCCGAGGTTCCTTCGGAGACGGAGGTTCCATTCCTCAGCGTCTTCACTGCGAGCGATGTGCGCAAGGCTCATATCGCTCTGCGCAAGTAGCGGGGAGACGCGCTGATCCAAGCCAACAATTTCTAGTGCATGTGGAACTGATTCTGGCGTAGATTCGTAATGACGCACAGGAGAGATTTCGCAGATGGCTATATCCTCATGTAAATGTTTGGCTCTTGGACTTTTTGCGGGACTATTGCTGGTGGCCGATTCCGCACTTGCGCAGACTCCTGCTACGGCAGCAAATCCGCCTGCGACTGTGCAGCCTGCCGTTGCGGCGACTCAGCCTGCTGCGAGCGATCTTACGTTTGACGTGGCCACGGTAAGGCCATCGGCCCCGCTGGATCCGGTGAAGTTGCAGGCGGATATGCAGGCGGGACGGATGCCGCGTTTTGGTGCGTATGTGGAAGGCTTGCGCGCCGAGTATCACTACATGACGCTTCAGGATCTGATTGCCTCGGCCTACAAGGTGAAGGGATATCAGGTGACGGGGCCTTCGTGGCTCAAGGACCAGCACTTCGACATTGCGGCGAAGATGCCGGAAGGGGCCAGTAAGGACGATGCGCCGAAGATGCTACAGGCGCTGCTGGCAGAGCGATTCCACCTGAAGCTGCATGTTGATACACAGGAGCATCCGGTGATGGGGCTGATCGTTGGCAAGGGTGGGCCGAAGATGAAGGCGTCTCCAACAGCCGCTGCGCCGCTCGATTTGGACGCTCCGCTCAAGCCCGGTGAGATGAAGATGGATACTCCCGATGGCCCCGCCCGCATGACTCGACGACCAGATGGCTCGATGACGATGAATATGGGGGCCAAGGGTACTTATCAGGTGAAGATGGATGGCATGACGATGCATCTGGACGCCGACACGATGACCATGGAGGGCTTTGCCGACATGTTGACGAACATCATGCAGATTGGCGGCAGCGGCGCCAAGCAGGTGGTCGATATGACCGAGTTGAAGGGAAGCTATCAGGTGTCGCTGGAGATGTCGCTGGCGGATCTGGGGGCGAATGCGCGCGCCCAAGGAATGGGCGGTGCGGGCGGAGGCTCGGCAAAGGACTCTGGAATCGTTGAGGCGGCAGACCCCTCGGGCGGCTTGTCGGTCTATAGCTCGGTGGAGAAGCTGGGGCTGAAGCTGGAGCCGCGCAAGGCCAAGGTGGAGCAGGTGATCGTCGATAGCGCGGATAAGGCTCCTACGGAGAATTAGTGGTGAGGGAGGTAGTCCTTAGCACTGCACGCAAGATGCGGGAATCCTTCGCTACGCTCAGGATGACAAGGATAAAACAGGCAAGGACAGAGCAAAGCAGAAGCAGATTCCTCCGCTTCGCTACGGAATGACAAATAAGGCGCTGCGGAATGATAAGCAAGAAAAAATTGATCTGTAAAAATGTGAGCGATTTTTACTTTCCATACGTCTTCTCTTGGAATTATTTTTTCAACTTCAACTTTCATGGAACTTGCAGCTTGCCGTGTGCGTAGTTGCAGAGAACGACCTTAGGAATAAGACAGGTGCAAGTGAAGAACGAACGGATTGCGCGTTGGCTGAAATCGGGAAAACTACACCTGCTGCTATGCACGGTTGCCCTGCTGACCCTGTCGAACCTCGCGATGGCTGCGGAGATTCACGGCGTAGTCAGCTATCACGGTGTTCCGGTTCCGGGAGCTACGGTGACGGTGACGGTCGATGGAAAGTCCGTCGATGGGAAGGCGGAGGTCGGGAAGAAGTTTGTCACGGTGACGGACGTACTTGGCAGGTACTCCTTTGCGGAGGTACCGGATGGGGCTGCAGCGATTCAGGTCGAGATGACGGGGTTTACTCCGATCAAGCAGAGCCTGACCGTTGCGCCAGACCAGCCTGCGGGCAAGTGGGAGTTGACGCAGATGTCGCTCGACGAGATGCGGGCTGCGTTGAAGCCTGTGTTGAGCGAGCCGTTTACCGTGGCGCAGGTTCGCAGCGAGCCGTTGCAGACGGCGGAGGCTCCCAAGCCGGAGGCAGGCAAGGATGCGAAGGGCAAGGCTGCAGCGAAGGAGAGTGCGTCTGCTGCCGCGCCTGCGGATGACGTTGCGCAGGGAGCCAATGATGGGCTGTTGATCAATGGAAGTGTGAACAATGCTTCGACCTCGCAGTACTCGCTGGCGCCGCGCTTCGGCAATACGGCGAGCGGGCGATCCATGTACAGCTACGCGATCAACCTGCGTCTGGATACATCGGCTCTGGACGCGAAGGCTTATTCGCTGACCGGGCTGGATACGACCAAGCCCAACACCGATCAGCTTACCGGCGGATTTTCGGTGCAGGGGCCGATCAAGATTCCTCATCTCCTGAAGAAGGGGCCGAATCTGTTTCTGAGCTACCAGCGAGTGCAGAACAGCTCGGCCACTACGCAGAACGGCATTATGCCGATCAAGCCAGTGGCGAACGCGGATTATGCGATCTCACAGACAATTTACGCCCCGACGATTGCAATAGCGCCGACTGCGGCGGCGTGCCTCAGCGCGGCGGGAGATGCGCCAGGCTCTATCATTACTTCTATTCCTGCGGCCTGCATCAGCACTGCGGCGCAGGCGTTGCTGAACCTGTATCCATCGCCGAATGTGCCTACGACTGTGCAGGGAAACTATCAGGTTCCGGTGGTCTCGGATACGCACTCGGATTCGCTGAATTCAAGCGTATGGAAGAGCTTCGGACCGCGGAACCGTGAAAACATCAATGGCAACTTCGCGCTGACCAGTACGCGCAGCAGCAATGGCTCGCTGCTCGGCTTTGTGGACGCATCGAGCGGGCTGGGAATCAGCAGCGGCGTTGGTTGGTCGCATACCTTCACCCCGCGCCTGCATCTGAACCTGAACTACAGCTTCAGCCGACAGTCCAGCCGCTCGAGGCCTTATTGGCAGAATCGTGCGAACATCTCGCAGCAGGCTGGAATTACTGGTAACGATCAGGATCCGGCCTACTGGGGGCCTCCTGCGTTGGGATTCAGTAGCGGGATTGCAGGGCTGTCGGATGGGAACAGTTCGTTCAATCGCAATGAGACGAACTCCGTCTCGTCGTCGATGAACTGGAATCATGGGCAGCACAATGTTGCGTTGGGAGGAGATTTCCGGCGGCTGGAGTTCAACTACCTCTCGCAGGCTAATCCGCGTGGATCGTTCAACTTCAATGGGACGGCGACCTCGGGCAACGTGACCGGAGCTGGGTCGGACTTCGCGGACTTTTTGTTGGGGATTCCTGACACCAGCTCGATCTCCTACGGCAATGCGGACAAGTATCTGCGGCAATCGACCTACGACGCCTATGTGCGCGACGATTGGCGGGCGAGTCCGCAGGTAACCGTCAACGCGGGGCTGCGCTGGGAGTACGGCGCGCCGGTGACGGAGGTGAAGGCTCGGCTGGCCAACGTGGATGTGGCTTCGGGATTTACGGCGGATTCGTCCGTGCTGGCTGGCAATCCTGTGGGAACGTCGAGTGGGCAGAGATTCCCCAGTTCGCTGCTGCGTTCGGATCGGGCTGGGCTACAGCCGCGCATCGGCGTTTCATGGCGACCGATTCCCGGCTCGTCGCTGGTGATCGGCGCGGGCTATGGAATGAACTTCGATACGTCGGTCTACCCATCGATTGCGCTACAGATGGCGCAGCAGGCTGAGCTGCAATCGCCGAGCTCGAAGGTACTACTGCTGACCAACGGCGCGGGCTGCTCGCTTACGCTTGCCAATGGATTTCCGACGCCGGGAGGGAGTACTGCAACTCAATGCTCTTCGAGTTCGACGCTGGGAACTTTTGGCGTCGATCCAAACCTGCGCGTCGGTTACGTGCAGAGCTGGAACCTACAGTTGCGGCGCGATCTTCCGGGTTCGCTACAGATGGTGGCGATCTACCTGGGCAATAAGGGAACGCGCGGGGCGCAGTTGTTTTTGCCCAACACGCTTGCGCCGGGATCGACCTCTGCCGCGAACGGGCCTTCGGGGTACGAGTATCTTATGTCGAACGGCAACTCGCACCGCGAGTCGGGGCAGTTTCAGTTGCGGCGAAGGCTGCACAACGGATTCACCGCTTCGGCAACGTATACGTACTCCAAGTCGATGGACGACGTCTCCTCGCTGGGCGGACAGGGAGCTGCGATTGGCGGATCGGTGGCACAGGACTGGAGTAATCTGAGCGGCGAACGCGGGCTCTCGAACTTCGATCAGAGGCATCTGCTCAACACCTCGCTGCAATACACCACGGGAATGGGACTGCGCGGAGGAACGCTGATGGGCGGTTGGCGCGGACGTCTGTACAAGGATTGGACGGTGCAGACGCAGATCAACACGGGCAGCGGAACGCCAGAGACTCCGGTCGATTCGGCAGTGACGGTGGTCGGATACAGCGCCTCGGTTCGTCCCGATGTTACGGGTGCGCCGCTCTACTCGGCTCCGGCTGGACTGCACCTGAATCCCGCGGCGTATAAACCGCCAAATTCGGGGTATTGGGGCGATGCGCGCAGGAATTCGATTACCGGGCCAAACAAGTTCAGCATGAGCGCCACGATGTCGCGCAGCTTCCGAATGAAGGATAAATACTCGCTCGACCTGACGCTGGCCGCAGCGAATGTGCTGAATCATGTGGTGTACAGTCGCTGGCAAAGCTCGATTACCAATACGCAGTTTGGATTGCCCACGTCGGCCAATTCGATGCGAGACATCAACGCTTCGCTACGGATGAGGTTCTAAGGATGAGGCTCTACGGAATGCACGTGCGTCGGACGTTTACGATGATCTTCGCGTTGATGCTGCCTGCAACGCTGCCCGTTGTGGCGCAGACGCTGGGGCAGAACGCGAAGGCGGGTGCGACTGCTGCACCCTTCACCTTGACGGTCAGCTCCAAGCTGGTGATCGAGGCGGTCAACGTCAAGGACAAACAGGGCAAGGCGATCACAGGACTCACCAAAAACGACTTCAGTGTGACCGAAGACGGAGTGAAGCAGGCGGTGAGCTTTTGTGAGTATCAAGAGCTGCCGATGGCTCCCGCAGCCGCTCCCTCCAAGCCGGAGCCGGAGAAGATTAAGGTCTATAACCGGCTGGGTGTCACCGATATTTCGCCCGAGACTCCGGGGGACAATCGCTACAAAGATCGCCGGCTGATTGCGATGTACTTCGACTTGACGGCGATGCCGGATGATGACAAGTTGCGCGCGCTGCTAGCGGCGCAGAAGTTTATTCGCACGCAGATGACCTCGGCGGATATGGTCTCGCTGATGCGTTATGACGGCGCATCGGTCGACGTTTTGCAGGACTTTACCGCCGATCACAATAAACTCCTGAGCATTCTGGAGACGCTGATTGTGGGCGAGAATCAGCAGTCGGAGAATGTTGCCAGCGATGACGCCAGCGCCGATACGGGAGCCGCGTTTGGCCAGGATAGCAGCGAGTTCAACCTCTTCAATACGGATCGGCAACTCTCTGCGCTACAGACGGCGGCCAAGCTGCTGGGGCGGTTGAATGAGCGCAAGGTGTTGATCTACTTTGCCAGCGGGCTGACTCTGAACGGCATCGACAATCAGGCGCAACTGAACGCGACGATCAATGACGCGATTCGTTCAGGCGTCTCGTTCTGGCCGATCGATGCGCGTGGGCTGGAGGCATCGGGGCCGATGGGAGACGCCACGCAAGGCTCGTCCGGGGGCGTTGGCATGTACAACGGCTCTTCGGCGATGGCGATGACGACGCGCCTGCAACAGTCGCAGGACACGCTCTTTGCGCTGGCCGGAGATACCGGCGGCAAGGCTCTGCTCGACAACAATGACCTGACGCGCGGCATTGTGCAGGCGCAGCAAAATGTTACGAGCTACTACATCGTCGGCTACTACACGACCAATCCCGCGCTGGATGGAAAGTTTCGCCACATCAAGATCTCGGTTGCTTCACAGGCGGACGCGAAGCTGGACTATCGCGCCGGGTACTACGCCGGGAAGCAGTATGTGAAATTTACCGCTGCGGATAAAGATCGTCAGTTGGAAGACGCTCTGATGGAGGGCGATCCATACACTGGGCTGACCATCGCAATGGAGTTGAACTACTTCCAGATCAATCGCGCAGAGTACTTTGTGCCGATCATGGTGAAGATCCCCGGACGCGAGCTTGCGCTGGCCAAGAAGGGTGGGGCCGAACACACGCAGATCGACTTCATCCTGGAGGTGAAGGACGACTTCGGCAGTACCACCGTGCAGAATATGCGCGACAACACTCTCGCGATCAAGCTGAGCGACAAGACGGCGGCGCAGTTGGCCAGAAGTCCGGTGGAGTATCGCACCGGATTCACGCTGCTTCCGGGCAAGTACACCATCAAGTTTCTGGCACGCGACGACGAGACGGGGCGGATCGGAACCTTCCAGACCTCGTTCGTCATTCCCAACCTGAACAAAGAGATTAAGCAGATTCCTATCAGCTCAGTGGTACTGAGCGGGGAACTGAGCGAATTGAGCAATGCAATCTATAACGCGGCCAAGGAGAAGGATCGCGCCAAAGAGAATGCGGCAAACCCGCTGGTACTCAATGGCAAGGTCATGATCCCGAGCGTGACTCGCGTCTTCAGTAAGAGTCGCGACCTGTACGTCTATCTACAGGCGTACGAGACGAGCGCTGCGACGGTCGAGCCGCTGGTCGCCTTCGTCAGCTTCTATCAGGGCAAGACCAAGGTCTTCGAGACGAGACCGATGGAAGTAGCTAGCGGAATGAATAATATTTTGAAGACCATGCCGCTGCGATTCAGCGTTGGGCTGAGCCAACTTCCGGCGGGAGAGTACGACTGTCAGGTGACGGTGCTCGACCCCACCGGGCAGAAGAGCGCATTTTGGCAGGCTCCGATCACGGTTGTGCCGTAGAGCTTGCAGGAGATGGATTGGCTGCGATTCGTTTTGCTGGCCATTTTCAATCCATTGCGATGATTATTTTTTACGGAATCACTGGTTCTCTGTGTCGAAAAGTGGCGTGAAAACGAACTCTGCGGCGACGGGATGCAGATTCCTCCTGAGTTGCGCGGGCAGGAATGCAAGATTTCTGTTAAGCTCAAGTTAAAGAAACCATCTCCAAAAAAGAAGGCTTATCGAATTGGCAGACACGACCAGCATCACAGACAAGATTGAGCGCAAGAAGGTCAAGCGCGCAGCACGCAAGGCAGCAGCCCCCAAGGCTCCACGCACCGGAGCCCGTGGCGAGAACAAGGCCAAGATCAAGAAGGCGGCTCGCGGCAAGTCGAAGCGCTAAACTAGCGTTCCTGATGATTCAGGCGCTTCTGGACTGCTCGCGCAGCAATGTGCGGGCAGACCAGAAGCGCTTTTCCATCTGAGATTTCAGCCGATGTTTGGCACAGCGGTTGCGCGAGCCGATAGCAGGCGCAACAATCGAGAGCTATGACACAGACCAAGACGATGGTTTCAAGCGAACAGGCACCCGCAGCGATTGGGCCGTACTCGCAGGCCGTGCGTGTGGGCGATGTAGTTTACACCTCCGGGCAAATTGCTCTGGATCCGGTGACCGGAGCTTTGATCGCTGGAGGCATCCGAGAGCAGACGACGCGCGTTCTGGACAACCTGACGGCTGTGCTGCGCGAGGCTGATCTTGAGATGGAAAACGTGGTGAAGACCACCGTTTTCCTGAAAAATATTGGCGACTTTGCCGCAATGAACGAGATCTACGCCCACTATTTTGCTCCCGAGGGAGTGGTCGCTCCGGCGCGTTCGACGGTCGAGGTGGCGCGTCTGCCCAAAGACGCGCTGGTAGAGATCGAAGTAATCGCTACGCGGTCGTAGACGGTCGCCAGCGCGTCTGGTTGAAGTTGTTGAGCTAGTCCGCGCATCGAATTAGCAGAGGATTTTGATTATGGCTGAGACGACATCAGGTTCGGGCGCAACGGTGAAGCAGAAGATTCAAAAGACCGAGGCGGAGTGGCGTGAGCGTCTGACGCCGGAACAGTTTCGCGTGATGCGGCAGAAGGGAACCGAGCCGCCATTTTCCGGAGCATTGGTGAACACCAGCGAGGACGGAAACTATCGCTGCGGAGCCTGTGGAGCGCCGCTCTTCGCCTCCGAAACCAAGTTTGACGCGGGTTGCGGCTGGCCGAGCTTCTGGCTGCCTCTGTCGTCTGAAGCCATCGAAGAACACGAGGACAACTCGCTGGGAAGGCAACGCGTCGAGGTGACCTGCGCAACCTGCGGAGCGCATCTTGGCCACGTCTTTCCGGATGGCCCGCAGCCCACCGGATTGCGCTACTGCATCAACAGTGCTTCGCTGGCCTTCGAGAAGAAGTAGCCGCGCAGAGAAGTGACTCCGCGAATTCGGACAGTTGGATAAGTGGAGGATCTGTTCAGCCTCAGCCTAAAATGGCTGGGGAGAGGAGAGCAGATGAGCAGACGTCCCCGCAGGAACCACACAGCGGTGTTCAAGGCAAAGGTGGCCTTAGCGGCGATCAAGGGCGAAAAGACACTGATGGAGTTGGCGCAGGAGTTTGATGTTCAAGTCAACCAGATCACGCAGTGGAAGAGCCTTCTTCTGGAGGGCGCAGTCGGCGTCTTTGGCGGCGAGGCGAAATCTGCCGCCGTCGATCTGAAGAGGTTCACTCCTGATCAGGTATACTTCAACCGCCTGCCAGAATCCTTGGCAGCTTAAACCGAAAAACAGTTCTTCCACTTATAAATAGGTAAATACTGTCCGAACAACCGGATTGCCTCTTTTGTCGGTTGCGGTAAGACTCACGCACGTGACTGATCTAATTGGTTGCGGGGGTCTGCAACGTCCCGAAGCTGCCAGACCTGCCTTTCCGATACATCCTGCCGGTTCCGCAGAGGTATCGTCCTCATTTTCAGCAACTTGATGGATGATAGGAGTCAACCGGCTGTCCGAAGTGGTTGGTTAGGCCGTGTTTTTCAAGACATAAGGCTGCAATATACGGCATAATCGTGTTATTATTAGACATAAGCAGTATTGAATCGTGCTTATGGAGGAAGACATGCCATTTATACCACCAGAAGATGTTTTAAGCCCCCGCGAGAAGGTCTCAAATCTGCGGGTCATCTACTCCGGCGATAAAGGCGACCTTGCCATTGCAACCATGACGTACGCCAGCAGGACGAATGCTGTCGGCATCCGCTGGAACGGTGACGACGCAGATGAACTCGGGTACCCGAAGAGCCGCAATCAGCCTGTTTGGTTTGTGGTGCCTGAGAAGGGTGGTTTGGATGAGATTGTGCGGTGGGTGGGGGAAGAGTTGAAAGCGAAGCGCCCCATCAAACCGCCGTCGTTGACCATCGACTCGGCTCTCGAATTCCTCACCGACCGTGGATACTCGGTGACGCTCAAGAAGTAAATCATGTTTCCACTTCGGCACCTGGTCTAACGCAGGTGCCGAAGCCTCGAAGACGACGCTGCTGTTTGTTTGAACTAGCCGCTACTGCAAAGAAAATGAATGCCCTGGTGAAGGAGCACTGAACGAAATGGCTGAAAGTCCGCATCTTCCTGATGAAGTTCTGCTGAACGTGCGTGGAATCTTGGACAAAGTGAGAGCCGAGTTGCACATACTTGCGAAGGGCGATGCGAAGACCCTTCATCACGCACGTAGGTACTTGATGAAGCGACTAGAGTCTGACGAGCGAGGCACGCCAGCGGAAAGGAACAAGGTTAAATTAACGCTCATGGCAACGCAGCAGGGCAAGTGCCCCCTTTGCGGTGAGCCACTTCCCCCTCGCGATGCTGAACTCGACAGGAAAGACCCCGTGCTCGGTTACACGGCGGAGAATTGTTTGCTCATTCATCATCATTGCCACCGGAAGGCACAAGCAGCGAAGAATTACGCATGACAAGAGCGGCAAGTGACGAAGCCTATGTAGTTGACTTGTGCGAACAGATTTTGGGGCTCAAGTCGAAGCGACAACACCGCTTCGACTTCCTCCTCGGCGACCCGGACGGTGCCGGTCGCCGAGTCAAACTTCCCGTGGATGCTCATTACGAAGAACTCGGTCTGGTCATCGAATACTGGGAGCGCCAGCATCTATACCCGACGCCCATCATGGACAGAAGAATGACCCCCAGTGGATGCACGCGGGGAGAGCAACGGAAAATCTACGATAGGCGAAGATATGAGGTTTTCGAAGGGCGCGAAATGAGGCTTGTGGTGGTGACGTTTGAGCCGCTACCAGCGCGGAGTTGAACGATCCGTTCGGAGTAGCCCTGGACGCCTCGGGCAACCTATACCTTGCGGATACCTCAAACAACAGAATCCGCGAGGTCGCAGCGGGAACCGGCATCATCACTACGGTGGCTGGCAATGGAACACAGAGCTACTCCGGAGACGGTGGAGCCGCGACCAGCGCGGAGTTGAACGTTCCGTACGGTGTAGCCGTGGACGCCTCGGGCAACCTCTACATCGCGGATACTTATAACAATCGAATCCGCGAGGTCGCAGCGGGAACCGGCATCATCACTACGGTGGCTGGCAATGGAACACAGAGCTACTCCGGAGACGGTGGGGCCGCGACCAGCGCGGAGTTGAACTATCCGTACGGAGTAGCTGTGGACGCCTCCGGCAACCTCTATATCGCGGATTGTTATAACAGTCGAATCCGCAAGGTCGCAGCGGGAACCGGCATCATCACCACTGTGGCCGGCAATGGAACGGCAGCTTACTCTGGGGACGGTGGAGCCGCTACCAGCGCGAAGTTGTACTTTCCGTGTGGAGTAGCCTTGGATGCCTCGGGCAACCTGTACATTGTGGATACCTCAAACAATCGAATTCGCATGGTAAGCGCAGTGAGTCCACCCCTCAATGAAACTATCATCTCCTTTCCCACGACGGCAGTTGGGTCGAGTGCCGTGGTGCAGAATGTGCTGATTGAGACAACGGAGGCGGAGACGATCAGCAGTATTACTGTACCCGCGTCGCTGGGAGGATCGCAGGAGTTTACGGTTGGGAGCATCACAGGTTGCACAATCGGTGCGAGCAATGCTTCCGGGACAACCTGTACAGTGCCGATCACTTTCACTCCGGCTTACCCCGGTCTCCGCCAGTTGCCGTTGCAGGTTGTCACCAGCCAGGGGATTGTAAACATCGGACTGGAAGGCACAGGCACAGGCCCACAAGCCGCCCTGACTCCCGGCATCATCACCACGGTGGCCGGCAATGGAACACAGGGCTACTCCGGAGACGGTGGTGCAGCGATCAGCTCGGAGTTGGACGAGCCGGATGGAGTAGCCGTGGACGCCTCCGGCAACCTCTACATCGCGGATCTGGCAAACAATAGAATCCGCAAGGTCGCAGTGGGAACTGGCATCATCTCCACGGTGGCTGGTAATGGAACAGCCGGGTACTCCGGGGACGGTGGGGCCGCGACCAGCGCGGAGTTGAACTATCCGTACGGAGTAGCCGTGGACGCCTCGGGCAACTCTACATCGCGGATGCTTATAACAGTCGAATTCGCCAGGTCGCAGCGGCGACCGGCATCATCACCACCGTGGCCGGCAATGGAACAGAAGGCTACTCCGGGGACGGTGGTGCAGCGACCAGCGCGAAGTTGAACATTCCGTCCGGAGTAGCTGTGGACATTTCGGGCAATCTCTATATCGTGGATACTGAGAACGGTCGAATTCGCAAGGTCGCAGCGGCGACCGGCATCATCACCACAGTGGTTGGCAATGGAGGACAGGGGTACTCCGGTGACGGTGGTGCAGCGATCAGCGCGGAGTTGGACCTACCGTACGGTGTAGCTGTGGACGCCTCGGGCAACCTCTACATCGCAGATACTTTTTCCTCTCGAATCCGCATGGTCTCAGCGGCGACCGGCATTATCACCACTGTGGCTGGCAATGGAACACGGGGATATTCGGGAGATGGTGGGGCCGCGACCAGCTCGGAGTTGGACGAACTGACCGGTGTAGCTGTGGATGCCTCGGGCAACCTCTACATCGCGGATGGGGGCACCGACAAAATCCGCAAGGTCGCAGCGGCTACCGGCATCGTTACCACTGTGGCTGGCAACGGACCACGGGGATATTCGGGAGACGGTGGTGCAGCGACCAGCGCGGAGTTGGACGTACCGTACGGTGTAGCTGTGGATGCCTCGGGCAACCTCTACATCTCGGATGAGGGAAGCAATCGAATCCGCAAAGTAAATGTGGCCACTACACCTGCTTTAACTTTTGCCACTACCCCGGTGGGCGTGCAGAGTGCAGACAGCCCGAAGAGTTTTACGTTGAGCAATACGGGCACCTCGGCGATGACCATCCTGGTGCCATCGTCACGCACCAACCCAAGCATCTCCACCGGTTTCAGTTATGACGCATCGAGCACTTGCCCGCAATTGAGTGTTTCCTCAAGCGCATATAGCCTTAATGCGGGTTCCAACTGCACCTATAGCGTGGATTTTATTCCTGCATCGGCTGGATCGTACTCCGGCAGCCTGGTGCTGAACGACAACAGTCTGAACAACAGCGGCAGTTCGCAGAGCGTCTCGCTGAGCGGTACTGCAACGCAGTCATCCCAGACGATTACCTTCATGGTCAGCGGTACGGCGGTTACTGTCTTGCCCGGCGCAACCACTGGAAACACCTCCACGATCACTGTGACTCCCTCTGGAGGGTTCACCGGTAGCGTAGTGATGACGGCCGCCGTCACTTCCACCCCAACCGGGGCCCAAGATCTGCCCACCTTGAGTTTTGGCTCAACCAGCCCCGTTAGTATTACAGGCACCACCGCTGGGACAGCCACGCTCACGATCTCCACGACGGCAGCAACCAGCGCGGTTCTAGTCTATCCCAAACACAACGGAGTTCCCTGGTACACCACTGGGGGTGCGACCCTGACCTGCATCCTGCTCTTTAGCATTCCGGTGCGGCGGCGTAGATGGCAGACCATGCTCGGAATGCTGGCGCTCCTCGTGGCACTCAGCGGCGGTCTGCTCGCTTGCGGTGGTGCGAACGGAGGCGGCGGGGGAAGCACTACCAATCCAGGTACCACGCCGGGTGCTTACACCGTAACCATAACCGGCACTTCGGGCTCGACCACGACGACGGGCGCTGTGACGCTCAACGTGCAGTAGAGAGCGTTAACTCTATGCACGGCTGGCATGCAGAGTGACCTCTGCTGCTCGGCCCCGCGCTCGACGCCAGCTATCAGGCGATTCCACCAACAGCCACCGGGCTACCCGACTAAGTTGTCGGGAGGGATCAGCGGCGCAGCAGTTTTCTTGTATCCGGCACATTCCAGAGCTTGCGCAGTTCTGCTCGTTTTTGAATAACTCTGGCAGCTTGCCAAACAAGGATTTCATTAACTGCTGGGCAGGCATGGGTGTCCGCCGTCTCTCCGCTGTTGGAGATTAGATGCTCTGGGTTAGGCAGCCTTGACTCCTGGGTTGGTCGCAGTAGCCGCGGCAATCGTCGTCGCAGCAACCTGCACCGCCGCAGCAATGACACAAACTTCATATTGCTGTGGTCAAATTCCATACCTGTGCAGAGGTTGCCTAAGGCGTACTCGACTTCAATTCAAATTTGAGGTCGAAGAGACTCTTGGCTGGTGTTTGTGCTGGTGATGCTAGGCCGTATCGACATATACACTTTTCAGGCGGATTGCTTTCTGTTGAAGTGGAGGTATGTCATCTAGCCGTTATGAACTGAATGATTTGCAATGAGAGAAGATCGAGGATTTTCTTCCCGGGCGCAAGGAATCTGTCGGCCGTACCGCAGCCGATAACCGTTTATTTGTGAACGGCGTGCTGTGGGTACTGCGCTCGGGAGCGCGCTGGCACGACCTGCCAGAGCGTTATGGCAAGTACAAAAGCGTGCATAAGCGCTTCGTGCGCTGGGCCCATTCCGGCGTCTGGGAGAGGGTTTTTCACGCGTTGGTGCGGGATAAGAAAAACCAGTATCTGATGCTGGATTCGACCATTGTTCGGGCTCACCAGCAGGCGGCCACGGGCCGCAAAAAAGGGGCTCCGACAAGGCTTTGGGGCGTTCCCGAGGAGGTCTGACGACCAAGATCCATCTGCTCACCGATGAACTGGGCCTGCCCTTGGATTTTCTCGTCACGGGCGGCCAGATGAATGACTGCACCCAGGCCATCGCGTTGCTGGGCCAGCACAAGGCCGAGGCCGTGCTGGCCGACAAGGGCTACGATGCCGATGCTATCGTAGAGAGCGTTGAAGCGATGGGAGCCAAAGCCGTGATCCCTCCCAAACGAAACCGCAAGGTGCAACGCGAATACGACAAAGACCTCTACAAACAACGCAATCGCATCGAACGCTGCTTCAGCAAACTCAAGTGTTTACGCAGATTCGCAACCCGCTACGAAAATCAAAAGCCTGCTTCCACGCCATGGTCGCCCTCGCATGCGCTTGGTTGCACCTGAGGATATATGTCGATACGGCCTAGGCGATCTACTTTCATAATTTTCAGTTCGAGTAAGCAACTAGATTAGGAAATAGTGGGAATCGATAGTGTTCTGCGATCCAAATATGTAAAGCTTTGTACACGTAACATCGCGTTTGTGCAACTCGCTGTACGCAATGCGTAAATATGGGGCTTAGGAAGCAAGGGAGCCGCTCTGATCCCCTTTGCTTCCTAAGCTCCTCAACAATATCCGTCCGCTGATTCCTTCCGTGTAATTAGTTCCCGTAGCTGTAATAGCGCCGAGAAGCGCTATCCAACCAACCGCAACTTTGCCGTCTTCAGGAGCGCCGCCGCGCGCTTCAGTTGGGCTACGAGTTGCCCCTTGATACCGAAGAAGCAGTTATGTATTTGAATTGCAACCGGAAGACCGTTGAGCGCATGGCCAGAAATGACGAGATTTCCGCTCACCCGATCTTCGGCGCTCGCAGGACGACATCGGGGCGCCGATTGGCGTTCAGCAGAAGCTCATGCGTCATGCTCAGCCAAGCACACCCCTGACGTATGGAAATGCGCTGATGATATCGAAGCGTGATGCAAGCAGCAAGGTCGTTCGCATGGCTCGAGCAGGTGGCGTAAACAGCGTCTCCAGAGCATGAAAAAGACTGCTCGCGGCAGCCTCTTCGCAGTATCGGACGGGCGGGGATTTTATTGAATACCTGTTGAACCCTCGACCCGAAACTCTCAATATCCGTAACTGATTCAAACTAATTGGTTGCGGGGGTAGGATTTGAACCTACGACCTTTGGGTTATGAGTTCTGTAATATAGGCTCTGAAAGGCAGCGGCGGTAGCCGACAGCCACCACCGGACACCGAAAGCGTCCCTGAGAAACTTGCTGGAACCGGGAAACTGGGTTAGACCGACAATTGATCTCTCGAAACATGGTATCTATAAGCTCGGAGTTTCCTTCCCTGTAGCTGCGTCGTCGCAGTTTATGGAAGCGGGTGTCGATCGTCGCATTTCCGGGACAAATTTCTAGTTTCCAAATTGGAAATTATCGCCTACAGTTAGCCCATGAAAGGCCAGGACGTTGCGCTTCTCCTAAAACTCGCCATCCAGAACGCGCCAAAAATACCCTCCAAAGACTTGGCGGAAAGCCTATTCATCTCTCCGTCAGAGGTGTCGAAGTTTCTGAAGCGTAGTGCGGAGTCAGGGCTGCTTCACATCGCCAATGGAGAAAAGAGAGTCAATCGGTTTGCGCTGATGGAGTTCCTGTCTCATGGATTCAAGTATGTCTTTCCACCAGCAAAGGGATCTCTGGCGCGCGGCGTCCCGACGGGTGCATCCGCGGAGCCTTTGAAGTCACGTTTTCTGGATGATGGCGATCCTCCTGAAGTCTGGCCGTATGTCGAAGGAAAAGTACGGGGCATCGCGTTTGCGCCACTGTACAAGGGTGCGCCCAAGGCAGCGCTGCGAGATCCCAAATTCTACGGCGTGCTCGCACTCTGCGATGCGGTTCGCAGCGGGAGAA